>OLNO01001133.1_pt1 | contig 23181 bp, 7 predicted proteins | sample 1672861 | NCBI WGS metagenome assembly OLNO01 (sample SAMEA3136731, study PRJEB25190) | human gut metagenome | reverse complement strand
ATTGCAAGGATAATGGCTCTTAAGAAAAGCACAGGATCATTTTTCCCGCTGATTTCCTTCAGAAAATTATACATACCTTTAATTCCGTCATAAAGGGTTAATTCAATATAATTTGCTTTGTAACCCATATCAGAGAGCGCATTCTTTATACATGCCCCGTATTCTCCAAGACGGCATATGCCCGGGGATGAAATCATTGCAACATAATCTGCACCGCCTTCGACGGCTTCTATAAAGTTGCCTAAAATTAGTTTATATGGAAGGCATATCGCTTCCGGTGAATGTTTTGTGCCAAGCGAAAGCGTTTTTTTACTTGTATAAGGAGGAATAAAAGGTTCAACTCCTACTTTCCTCAATGCTGCTGCCCAGGCTATATATATTGTTCCCATGTGCGGGAATGCTACTTTAATTTTTTTATTGTCTTTTTTCATAGTTATTTAACTTTCCGGTTCTGCTATTGTAAACTTTAAATCCGGGTGACGTGCGGCAAGAGTTTCATCAACACGTTTTACCGGTGTATTATGAGGGGCTGATAATATTTTTTCAGGATTTTCTTCAGCCTCTTTTGCTATATTAATCATTATATCAACAAATTCATCCAGTCTGTGCTTTGTTTCTGACTCTGTAGGTTCAATCATCATGGCTTCATGTACTATCAGCGGAAAATACACTGTCGGCGGGTGAGTATTGCAATCCATAAGACGTTTTGCAATATTAAGTGTTGAAACTCCGTATTTTTGCTTTTGCAGTTCTCCGGATAGTACAAATTCGTGCATGCAAGGTTCGTCATAAGGAATGCGCCTGCGCTTGATTCGTAGTAGCAGACAAGTTCATATTCGGGAAAATCTTTTTTAACATCAATGTATTGATAAATGTCTTGATTAATGTAGCGTGAACTTCTTGACGCCATAATCCAAATAGTTTTTAAATCCGTGTTCTCCGGGTCTTTAGGAACGAGTGCCGCTATAATTCGTCCGTCGAAATTGCAAACCGTGTGAGTCACTCCCATAACAAAAGCGTAACGGTTTTTGTATCCCTTGATTTGAACTAAGTTTAATGGATATACATAACCGTTCTCATCGACAGAATTAATAGTTTTAACAACTCTTCCTTGGGCTGTTTTGCCGAGAAACATAACATCACCACCAAGTAAAAGATATAATTCGTATTTATTATATCTTATTTTATATTGTAATACAAGAATTTTATTACAAAAACGGAAAAAATGATATTTAAGATAAAGCAAAACGGACAACTCCGAAGAGTTGCCCGTTTTTATTTTTTATTCGGTTTGCAGATTTAGGTTTATGCCATTGTCTGAAGTAAATCAACAAGTGAAGCAATAACCGTATCGGTATCACCCTTAAGAACAGGAAGTACCTGGTCTACAACACCTGAAACTGTTTCGTTGCCGCCAACAAGACCGGTTACAAGTGAACTGATCTTCTTGAAGTTGTCGCCTGCGTTTACAGTTTCGATTAAGTAGCTAAGAACTGCGATGAGAGTTTCTGAAGAGTTACCCTTAACGTAAATTCTTGTGCCGTAGGTAGCAGCCTGTGATGCGTCGGTAATTACCTTACCGTGGCTTGCAAGCTGTAACCAATTAATGTCGTTAAGCTTAATTCCAAGCGGTGTGCCCTTAATCTTAATCATTCCAAGAATGTTATTAAGAAGAGGAACGATAGCGTCAGCGCCGAGGAGCGGCTTAAGTGTTGCGTTAATATCATAGATATCAAGCTTGAAGTTTGATACGCCAATCTTGCCGAGGAGAGAGTTAAGGTCAACCTTAAGTGTCTTAAGAAGGGCAGGTAAGAGAGTGTTGAGGTCAACTACAGGCTTGACAGCGTCTATAAGTGCAGAGATAGGAGTGAGGAGATTGTCAAGAATCTGGCAAAGTCCGTTATTACCGATGAAGAGTGCAAGGTTTGGAAGCATTTCAAATAATGTTTCGAGAGGAGCATTGAGAATATCCTCAACCTTATCCCAGATAGGATTGATAATGTCAAGAAGAACATTATCATAAGCTTTCTTCATATCTTCTCTGTACTGATACTGAGTCTTAACGTTATACATTGAGAATGCTTCCATAAGAGGAACGATTGATGATGTATAACCGTTAGAACCAGGGATTCTTACGATATCGAAAAGACCGAGATATGCGTCATTAAGAAGTACATCAAGTACGCCGAATACAGGACGAAGAACTGCAACGAGCGCATGGAAGAATGTATCTCTGTCCTTAACGCCCCACTTAAGAGCTGATGTATTAACCTTTGACCAAGAACCAGCCTTAGCGATTACGCTTGCATTAGCTGAATAAGTTTTGCCGTAAGTTTCGTCTGTAAGGAGCTTAGCAACATTACTTGTTGAGAAGTCGATACCTGTTTGTGCAAGGAGGGAAACGAGTGAGCCGTCGCCAACCTTAACCTTTTCAACTGCACCGTAAAGACCGGTGAGAAGTGAGTTAACAATGTCATCCTTGAAGAGGAGGCCGCTGATTAAGTTGTTAAGACCGCCTTTAATTAAACTGCCAACAAGACCGTCAAGCATAGGAGGAAGATTCTTAAGGAAGTCAACGTCTACGCCCTTAGGATATGAGAAGTCGAATGAGCCTGTCTTATATGCGGTGTAATCCCAGAATGCATTAGTAGGTTCGCCTGTTAAGAAGTAGAATACTGCACGAACGATATCATCTTTTTCAGCCATGCTGATTGTAGTGAATACACTTGAGATGATTGACTTGAGCATACTGTTCTTCTTAATAGCACCAATTGAAGAAACAAGTGATTTGATTGGTTTAGCGTTCTTAATAAGAGTGTCTGCCACATAGCGGAGAACTGCAACGAGAACCTCGCCCTTGTCAGCAATTACTTCCTTATTAGTGAACTTGCCTTCGGCATTCTTAGCATGCGACTTAGAGGTTACAACCTTGCCGTGAGCAGCGATTGTTGACCACTTGAAATCAGGAAGCTTGATGCCTGTTTTCTTAAGTAAGCTGTTAATAAGCGGAACAACGATGTCCTGAATGTTGCAAGACTTGAGGTCTGCAAGCTTAATGTTAAGCTTAACGCCCCTAACCTTAAGCAAGCTTGTTAAATACTTGCCGAGGTCCTTGCCAAGTACCGCTGAAATAATCTTATCAACGTCTAAACCTGCTGACTTAGCAGTTTTAACAATGTTTGTAATCGGAGCAAGGAGATTATCAAGAAGCTGGCCGATACCGTTGTTATCAATGAAGTATGCAAGGTTAGGAAGAACTGATGTAATTGTTTCAAATGGCTTGTCGAGAACTTGGTCAACAAAGCTCATAAGAGGATTAAGAACATCAAGAAGTACGTTATCCTTAGCCTTCTTGCAATCCTTCTGATACTGTGCAAATGTCTTAATCTTGCTGTTGCTTACCTGAAGAACATCAAGAAGAGGAATGATTGCACCTTCATAGCCGTTAATGCCGTTTACGCCGACATTGAGTGCGTTAAGGTCAAGCTTAATTGTTGAAAGCTTAGAGTCAGCATTCATTGAATCCTTAGCTGTAAGAGTAAGAACACCTTTCTTAAGCTCATAGGTAAGAGCAATCTTGCTTGCTACCTTGCCGTCGCTTCCCTTAATATCAAGAGATGTTGAAGCCTTTGCAATTGTGATATTGCTAAGGTCAATCTTTCCTTCATTAAGGAATACGTTAAGAACACTGTTGAGAGGACGAAGAATTGCAACGAGTGCATGTACGAAGCCCTGCTCAGCCTTTGCGGAGCCATCCTTGAAGCCCCAGTTGATTGTTTTAACCTTCTTCCAGCTCTTAACCTTCTTGAGGGTTTTAGCTGCTGAAGAATAAGTTTTACCATAGCTCTTATCCATAAGTAAGCCTGCAACGCCCTTAGGTGAAACAGTAATGCCTGCCATATTGAGATAAGGTGAAATATTCTTTTTGTCAAGTGCACCGTAAAGTGCCTTAGCAAGTGAAGTGAGGTTAGCGTTTGTAAATACCAAACCGCTTACAACACCCTTAAGATTTGATGCGTCAACTACGCCAAAGTTAGTGAGAAGAGCCATAACTGCGTCAACTGCACTGTCAAGCTGGGTGATAGCAGATTCAGCATCATAAGAAGAAATACCGTCAGGGTACTTGAACTTTAATGAAGTTCCCTTGTATTTGCTGTAAGCCCAATAAACTTCTGTAGGTGACTGTGTGAAGTCGAGAAGCTTGCCTACAATCTTAAGAAGTCCCATACCGTCAAGCTTACCTGTTTCGATATACTTGATGAGCTTCTTAACGCCTGAGCTTACCTTGTTGTTGCCCATAATCAAACCGATGATTGTGGAAAGGTTATTATTTGTCTTTACAAATTCAACAACATAATCGAGTACGTATACAAGTGTTTGAGCAGGAGTTGTTGTCTTGCCAAGCTTGTTCCAATTAATGTTGTTAAGTTTAATACCTGTCTTTGCAAGAAGGGTATTAATAATAGGAATAATGTTGTTGCCTGAAAGAGCATAGCCCTTAACCTTAAGTCCAAGCTCTTGCTTGTCGTTAACTGTGATTAAATCACCGAACGTCTTAGTAACGATACCTTCAAGGAGCGCTGCAAGTGACGGTGATGCGGCACCAAGCTTATCACTCTTAATCTTAAGAATGTTGGCTGCGCCGTTGAGCTCGTTTGCAATAGCCTTAACTGCGCTTGAAACAACAGAAGCAAGTGTAGGAGTTGTTGTATCGTCTAATACAACGCCGATAGCCGACACAAGATTGAGCAATGTTGTTGCAGGCTTTTCAAGGAACTTGTCAAGAAGTGAAACTATTGGATTAACAATACCTGTGAATACTTCGTCACGATATGGATTGCTCTTATCTGCAAACTTAGTAGGAGTATCAACTGTGATGCCTGTCTTTTGAGCTATTGTATTAAGAACAGGGTAGAGAGCATTTTCATAAATGCCTGTATCAATAAGAACTACGCCGAGGATAGAGGTGAGAAGTCTGAGTGAGGTTGAAAGACCTGTCATAAATTCATCTCTGTTGCCTGCTGTGATGCCCCAATTAATGCTTACGTTAAGAGTACCGTTGTCATTAACTGCGTCACTCCAACTGTCAAGCTTAGAAAGCTTCTTGCTTGCGTTCTTAATGCCTGTGTCCTTAATTCTTACAGATAATGAGTCAGGAGAAATAAGTCCGTTGACTGCTTCACTGATAAGATTGTATTTTGCTGTCACGTCGGCAGTACCATTATTATATGTATAAGAGTATGCATACTTGTCAGTAAGTCCTGCAACAAGTGTTTCGACGAGAGCATAGGTTCTTACTACTACTGTTGTAAGACCTTCGTTTGTGTAGATATCCTTAGGATTAACGTTACCATTTGAATCAGGAGTACGTGCATCCTCGCCATTAAGATAATATAAATAGGTATTAAGTAAATCAATTGTTGCGTTTGATGCATTTGCACCAATGTAATTTGAAAGTAATGAAATTACGCCGACAATAATGTTACTTGTCTTGTTGATTGAATAGCCGTTTACGCTTGAATCCGTAAGGAGAGATGACAATGTTTTATCAAGCTTAGCTATTGTGTTATCAACGTTCTTCATATCGCTGCTCTTATGTGCTGAAATATCAACTGAAGAGTTAGGAGTTGCAACTGCCTGTGTAGTGGCAGGTGATGAAGAATTATTGTTATTGTTATTATTGTTGTTATTGTTGTTATTTGACTTGAATGAATTGATAAGTGCCTTAACAACGTCAACAAGCTTGCTTACATTAGTAATAAGGAAGTAAGCGTTATCTCTGTCAAGACCTACAAATCCGCTTGATTGCGGTTCAAATGTGAAGCTGTACTTGCTGTCACGTGTAATCTGGAAGATACTGTTGAAAAGGTCTGTAAGAGCACTTGTTTCGGTGAAACCGCCTACTGAATTGAGAAGACCTGTGATAATAGGAAGGTTCTTTTCAAATTCACTGCCCTTAGAGCTGATTACGTTGTTTACAAGACCGAGAATAGCGTCAAGCCAATCCTCTACGAATACACCTACAAAGCAGTCAAAAATCTTTGTTGGGTTTGGATTAGCGGCAAAATCCTTGAACTCTGTCATCTTAGAGTTGCTTACTGCGCCGTTTGAATCCGTAACAATCTTGCCCTTGTAGCAATATGTCCATGCGTCCTTGCGTACGCCGTATTTGTCAGCTGCAAGGTTTTCCATAATGTCAAAGAGCTGAGGAATTGCAACCATAAGGTTGTTAAGACCTGAGTTGATGACTTTTCCTCCGTCATCATGGCCCTTAACCTGGTCTCTGTACTTAGGAGTGCTAACGTATGTGTCAACTGCAGTAGTGAAGAGGCCAGCAATTTCTGTTACCAATTCATAAAGACCTGCGCCAACCTGTCCGTTCGAAGCTGTGATTGCTTTCTTAAGGATACCCTCAAGGTCACTGAGCTTAGCATACTTGAGAGCCTTATCGGCAATGTAAATACCTGTAATCTTAGGTACGCCCGCTTCATATGTGTATTTAACGTTAAACTTAGTAGTGCTTGAAACGTTAGCAAGTACATCTGCAAGAGAACCGCTTACGCCATTATAAGAATAGGTATAAGAACCGTCGCTGTTCTTTGTGTATGTGATTGCTTTGCCGTAGCTGTCTACAACCTTGTCATACTTAAGTACGTAGTCAGGAGTTGCGATAATGTCGCCGGCTGAGAAGTTCTTGGTTACAAAGGTGTCGTCAGAAGATTCTGAAATGTAGCCTGTTTTCTCATTACCGCCGTTCCAATAAGTACCGCCGAATTCCTCAAACTTGCCATCTCTCTGGAGCCAATGCATAAGCTGAGGAAGCATAGCGTTGAGGTCCCAAGCAAGCTGACTGATACCGATATATGAGCCGGTGTCTGCAGTCATATTTTTGAGTGGCTCAATAAGGTCAATAACAGAATAGAGGAAGCCTTCTTGGTTATTTCTTTGCGAATTGCCGATTTCAGAGAAAAGAATAGGCTCAAGAAGCTCGTTAATTACTACTGTAAGTAAAGGAAGAAGGTTTACGACTGTCTTAATCGGGTCGTTAACAAGATTCTTCCAAACATCGGTAAGAGCGTCCTTAAGATTTACGTTGGTCTTAAGAAGTGACTTAAGCACAGCGTCAACCGTTTTACCGATATCTGTACTTGGGTCAACGATATCGCCGATTGTGTTGTTGAGAATAAGGTTTGTAATCTCGGTACCTGCCGAACCTGTAAGGTCAACATTTTTACCGTTGAGAATTTCCTTTTGAGCGTCGGTAAGAACGATACCTGAAGTTTGAGAAGCTTTTTTCTTTACAATATCATCAAGTACGAGTTGAACGTTAAGAAGGAATTTGAAAGAATACTTATAGCTGTATGTATAAGTAGTGTTATCTGTGCCAAGGTCGTTTGTATCAACGCCGAGGTATTCAGATGCAATCTTAGTAACAATGTAGTCGTAAGAAGCTGCAACCCATTCGTTGATTAATGGCTTGCTGTAATTATTTGAATTAGTTACAGAGTCAGACTTAAGTGCGTTAATGCCGACACCCGGGTCTGAACGTGAAGCATCAACAAGTGAATTAACAGGCAAGTATTTTGTTTTGTCAATATGTGAACGGTTTTTAGCAAAGCCGCCAAATGAACCTAACAAATTATTGTAATTTGTTGAATTCTTTTTTTGGTTAGCTGCAATAAGAGACCAAAACTCTGAAGTGTAACTGCCTTTAAGTGAAGCAGGAACAATGACTGTCTTGTTCTTTTTGTCGGCATATTTATCGTTAAAGGTAACTTCGCCGTCCCTAAAGTAGTTTGTTACAACATTAGTGGTGGCGTTTGCACCGCCGACGCTGGAGAAGAATGCACGCAACTGAGTAAGTTCGTCATCGCTGATGAAGAAACTGTCACCCTCTTGCCAATTTGCATCATATCCTTTTGGAAGCTTAGCATTGATTTCGGAATTAAGCTTGTTGAGGTCAACGCCGTTTCCGTTATTACCGAAACGTACAACCATACCCTTAAGTATATCAGTGTAATACGGAGAAGTGGTTGTGTCGACATTACCGTTCATAAGTGCTTTTTTGCACAAATCGGTCATAATAGTGTTGCCTACTACATATTCGGTATATGACTCAATTTGGTAATCTGTTGTCATGCCCTCTTTTTGTGCAAGAGTCTCGAAAGAAGCATCTTCGGCAACTCCTAATTTAGCGGCAACAGCTTTTCTTGCGATTTCCTTAACAGTGTCATAAACATTGTTTTCAGTGTCGCTTACTGTGAAGCCGTTAAATGTCATAGGAACCTGATAAAGTGATGTGCTGTCAACTGTTTGGTTAAATGTTGCACCGCCGTCGCTTATCAATCTGATAAATTCGCTTGCTGAGATGAAGCTCTGACCGACACCGAAGTCGTAGTAAATAACGTCAGCCAAATCGTTAAGCTTAACGTTGATACCGTATGTTGCATACTTAATGTTAAGTGTGCCCATATAGTTGTTAACAACGGCTTGCTCATCAGCTGTGAGCTTAAAATCAAAGTTCTTCAACTGGTAAAGTGTGGCAGTATCATAAGTGTCACCGATAGCTTCGCCGTTAAGCTTAACTGTTTCAACAGCACCGCTTTTTACAGCTTCGGTATAACGCTTAGCAATTGCTTCTACCTTATCACTGTCTGTACCTTCCTTTATCTTTTGAGCATAAAGGTCGGCTAAATACCAAAGGCTGTTTGTTGAGAACTTGATAGTTTGACCTGCGGCATTGTAGCCTGAAACGGTACGTTCGCTTTCTTTACCGTATAACCATTCGTCAAGCTGATTTCTCGTGTCTTTAGATAAGTCTTTGTTGTCTTTGTACTTTAAGCAAAGGGCAGTAAGTGAAAAATAATCAATTGCGCCCGTTGAACCGCTTAAGTAGTTATAATCTTCAGGATTACCCATACCTGTTTGAATATAACTTTTTACAAAGTCTGACTGGCTTGTCTTTGCAAGTGCGCCGATAAGAGTCGGCTGCAATACGCCGAGTAAATCCTTAAGTGTTGTTTCACTTACGATTTGCTCTTTTTCTTTGGTGGTAAGTTCCGCTGCGGTCTTACCTAACTTTTTAGCACCCTTTTCATAAACAGGCTTGCTTATTGCCTCAATGCCCATGAGAAGGGAAGGCAGCTGGTCTGCCAATTTGTTAAGTGTGTCGAATGCCGAATCGGCGTCAACACTTGTCGTTTTCCAAAGCGGGTTGTCATTACTCTTGGCGAACGCAGTAAATCCAACCGAGCATGTGGTCACGACCATTACTACAGCTAAGAAAAAGCTGAGTATCTTTTTGCTCGTTCTCATATAAATCTCTCTCTCCTTTACATATGATTTACGAACTTGTCGTATGGTAACGCATTTTTTGGATAATGCGCCGAGCAGTATTTGTTCACAGTTTCTACACAAAAAACTGCTTTTTAGGCGCAGGATATCCACACGCGTATTAACAAATACAATATATTTATAACAAATAAAAACTTATAAGTCAATAATTTTATAACATATTTTGAATTTATTGTGAATTTTCACATATTTTAGCATTGATTTTTGACGATAGAGAGTTGTAAAATAGACAATACAACATAAAAAGTCTAACAAACATAATTCGACAGAAAATTGACTGTAAAACGTAATATAATCCATATAAAGTCGGGTAAAATTCTGTTCGATTTGTAAAGGCAAACATCTTTACAAATGTAAATTTTGTGTAAAGTATCACAGCTTTACTTGCGGAAAATCAAGCGTTTTTTGGCGTCAAATTATAAACAAATTGTAAACTTTTAGTTAATAATTTGTGCAAGGTGTCAAAAATAAGTTTGCTTTTTTGGACATTGTTACAAAAATATCATTTGTCGTTTGTCTTTATTGACTTTTTTGTTGCCTTATGTAATAATTATAATGTGTTTAAAGCACATATTGCGCAGTTTTTGGTGCAACGGTTTGGCTTTGCCGACCTTCAGTCTAATTCAGATTGCCTGATGGTCAGAGATTGTGACAGGCTCCCCTGCAATATGTTAACACTTTATTATTCAATTAATTTTAAATTTAATGGAGGTAAAAAATGAAAACGAAGGCAAAAAAGTTTTCACATAAGCTTCTGGCATTATTTATGGCAGTGCTTATGGCAGCTTCCTGCTTTACCGGTGCTTTAACTGCTTATGCTGATACTATGAGCAGTGAAAAGACGTATGCCGACGAGTCAATCGAATATAACGATTTGGCGTGGGCTATTCTTTCCGATGAACAGGTAGCTACAGCTTTACTTGACTATGCTGATTTGATGCTTGCCCAATACGGTCCGCAGATTGATAAGCTTCTTGAAAACCTTCCTTCAAGTATTACCCAGTATATCACATGGGACAGCAACAGCCGTACACTTAAGCTTAATGCTTTTGGTCTTGTTAAAAAAGACATTCCGGTACGTACTCACAGTGTTGATGAACTTTTCTATACACTTAGGGGTGTCGCTGATCTTCTTAACTCATATGGTAACTTACTCGGTGATGCCGGCAACCTTAACTTTAAGGCTGTTGCTACTAAGGATTGGAATATTACAAGAGAAACTGCATCTTCAACTGATATTTTAAGAAGCGTAATCGGTATTTTACAAAACCTTTCTTGCGACTATAACGGCTCTGATATTTTAGGCCAGGTGCTTAGAGGTAACTTTACTCTCGGTACTCTCGGTAACGTTGCAAACCTTGACGTATATAAGATTGTAGGTAATCTTTTGGGCTTTACAGATACGAAGTATAAGACTAACTTAGTATACAATGTTGCTCAAAACCTTATTTTCCAATATACTAATTGGTATACAGAAGAGGAAATTAATAATTTCAAGAACGGTACTGCAACATGGGTTTATGATGACCAGCTTATTAATAAACTCACAACAGAGCTTCTTGATAAGATTAGTGTACTTGTTACATATAATCAAGAATACACAGATGCTGATTCGCAAACAGCAATTCAGGATACATCGGCTACACGTTATTTGAAGATTAAAGCTGAAATGAAGGCAAGCGGTTCTGACTACGCTACTGCAGCTGCAAAGCTTGGTTATGACCCTAACCTTGTATATTCAGATGAATTTAAAGATGATGAGGGTAATCCTCTTAACGTTCTTCTCTTTGCTTACGGTGCTCCTGACGAAAACGGTTATGCAACAGAATCAACCACAAAGGTAACACTTAAGGCAACCGATAATCTTTTTGATTTCAGTTACAGAGCTCTTGACCTTGCTTGGGATACAGTTCTCAAGGGTACAGTCAAACTCCTTCACGTAAATGATGGATTTGATAAGGGTCACGGCGCTAACTTTGATAACAACTATTATTATTTCTTCGACCAAAAGGGCGAGTGGAATGATAATGATGTTGCTGCAAACTATACACCGGCTAAGCTCAATCAATGGGCAAATGCAGTATATAAGGATTATAAGTTTGACACAGCAGATGATTTCCTTGCTTATGTTAAGAAGACGGTAACTTATGATCGTACAGCTGCCGAGGACTCAACAGGTTCTTGGAAAGATATCGACGCAACGAGACTTTTCGCTAAGTTAAGATACAGCCCGCTTGCTGATTACGGCTTTAACGTAACAACAGGTCCTATCAATCTTTACTTTGCAGAAACAGGTACTCCAAACCTCGATAAGTTCTTTAGCGAAAGCTATTCAAAGTACAGCTCAATGGTAGCAGGCTTTAATGACGCACTTGTTGCAGCAGTTAAGGACTTGTTCCCGCAGCGCGGCAACGTTATCGGTACACGTCCTGAAATGACAACAACCGGTGATTTTGCAACTATTGACGCAGCAGCAATTAAGTCAATCGTTTCAACACTTGTTGGCAACGCTTGCAAGATGGTTCAGTACACAGCAGACGCTACAGACGCTAACATTCTTAAAGCTTTCTACGCAAAGAACGGCGCCAGCGCTGCTCTTACAGAGAAGAATCTTGAAGAAGCAATGATTCCTATGCTCGTTGCTTGTATCGGTCAGGTAAATCTTGGCTCAGGCAAGCTTGAGAAAATTATCCATCCTTCTGATTGGGACGGATGTAAGGATGCAGAAGCAGTAGCTTATGTATGCCTTAAGGAGTATTTATCATACTCAATGCCTAACAAGGATTATTCAAAGCTTGTAAAGATTGGCAGCGACGGAACAATCAATGCAACACTTGAAGGCACAATTCTTCCAATGGCTCGTGACGCAGTTGCTTATGTAATTGAGGCTTACGTTCCTCTTGAGGACGAAAACGGCAATACTTGGAAGACAGAGTCAGCAGCTGTTGATTCTAAAACAACACTCTTTGACCTTCTTAATTCTGTAGTTTGCTACTACGGCGGCGACCATGCAATGGAGAAGGCTGTAAATAAGGGCGAAAGAGCTATGGGCGTAGGTGCTCTCCTCGGTATTTGTGATGGAAACGGCAACAGCCTTATCACAACAAAGAATACTCTTTGGGAAAACATTAATGCAATAGCTAATAAGCTTATGCCTGTTCTCGGTACACTTCAGGGTACAGGTTATGCTAAATTCAATTCAGAGGAACTTATTTGGAACAACATTGTTCTTTCATTCCTTGATATTGGTAAAGAAAATTCAAAGACAGGTCTTTGCGGCGTATCTAACTTCCTTAACCAGTTATTTACAATCGTTTCTGCAGAGCCTATCCAAAAGACTTCATTCGTCGTAACAGTTTATGATTTACTTAAGGATCTCATTAACGGATTGTTTGGCGCACGTTACAGCGGACAGAGCTTTAAGACAATCGTTCCTGATGCTACAAGTGCTCATCCGTTTGATGATTTCTTCCAGGTTAAGGTACTCGCAGGTACAAGCGGTAAGGACTTGGGTGCATTCCAAAAGCTTATCTGTAACTTCGTAGAGTTCGGCGGATACGGTACAAACGGTCCTAAGACCTACTCTGATTCTATTATCAGAGGTATCTGTTTTGCAGTACAGGCAGTTAACAGCTTCATTCCTAATGCATTGACTACACTTGGTCAGCATCAGCTCAAGATGGCTACTGCTTCATTCGGTTCTAACACCGTAACAGGCTGTATTTCAGGTCAACCTTATGATGATGCACTTACTGTTACAAACAACTCGGTAGGTATCAATGCATCGTACATTAAGGACGGCAAGCCTACTCAGCTTTCACGTTACTATGTAAAGATTACAAGCGTGCTTCAATATGATGTTTATAACGAAGAAATGCCTGATGATACAATAGATTTCCCTGAAACTCCTATTGATCCGGGTAAGAGTGCTAAAATTAATATTTCAGTTCCGTTCGATGTTTCAGGTTCTGATACAACAAACACATGCCGTGTTGTTGTAAATTATGATATTGTTGATGATCAGGGCAATGTTCTTTATGGAGGCAATACTGTAACAGCTTATAAGCTTCTTACAAGTGAAGTAAGCTTCAGAAATGCTCTTTATGATGCTGATTATAACTTCAACTCTACATTCCAGCAGACAGACGGCACTGACAGAGAAGAAAACGGTGTAACCGTTCATTCTCTTACAGGTATCGGCGGTAATATCTCTGCAAACTATCCTGATAAGATGGTTATCGCTTCTAACAAGCTTAACGAAATCGCTCAGTATTCATTCTTTATGAAGGGCGGCAGTAAGGAAAAGAGCATTGACGGTGTATTCTTCTTTGACAGAAAATCCGGCTATGAATCAAATAACCTTACTACTGCAGCTAAGGCATTCGATGATTCTAATTTAACAACAGTAGATATCGGTGAAAATAACGCTATTGCTCGTTGGGATAAGTCAACAGGTGATCTTCTTAAGATTGGTATGTATGACTATCGTGTAGAAACATCTGCAGGCTCAGGCGAATTCGGCGAATGGCAGCGTAACCATACAAACGGTTCTACAGGTAGCGGCCTTGGTGCTGTTGACTACTACAGAGGTTATACTTCTGAGGAAATCGGTAACATTTCAAAGCAAAATGAGGGCAAGGAGATTGAAACAAGAACTCACGTTGCATTCACTCTTCAGGAAGCACTTGATGCTAAGATTATTGCCGGTTACCATATCAATGAAAGCGGTATTTATGATACAATGTATCTTAAGACCGGTGGTAAATATAACTATGATAACATCTTTAATATGGTTACACTCGGTACCGGTATTGATGCTATCTATATAAATACCTCAAAGCAAACATTTGGTTCAAATGCTGTTAATAACTACAGACCGTTTGGTTTCGACGGTGAGGCTACTGTTAAGACCGGCACTTATGATGTTAATGTTAACTTCTATAATTCAGGTTCTTATAAGACAGGCAGCTTCCAGCTTGTTATCGGTGAAAGCGGTTCAGCCGGCTCACTTGATAAGAACTATAACGAACTTGCCAATATCATGGCTAACTATAAAACATCCGACTTCAAAGAGGATGCATCTATCGGTTCAGTTTATGATTTGGCTAAGGATGCTCTTATGAATGTACTTAGCGTTCAGTCAGCTCCTTACACTGCTGAATCAGCTCTTACTCAGTCAGATAAAACAGAGTATGCAGTTACAACTTCAGTTACAACTTCCGCAACAGGCGATCGTGCATACGTTCCTTACTCAACCTCTAACGAAACAGTAACATTTACTGTAAAGGGTACTCAGGTAAGCTACACAATCCCTGAATCGGTTAAAGCAACTGCTTATGTCGGTGGCACAATAGACGCTACAACAGGTGCAACCAGTGGCGGCGTAAAGGGAATTTACTATTCCGATGAGAAATGTACAATGCCTATTTACTCACCAAAGCCGCTTACATCATCAGATGTTAAGAATGGCAAGGATGCTGCATTGGCTAATGTAACACTCGGTCAGGACGGTAACTATTACCTTACTAACTCAGTTAAGTATGCTACAAAATGGGATCTCGATACATATCCTGGCGGCCCATGGCAGAGACCGACAACTACTCAGGATACAAACAAAGATAACGAGCCTCTTTATAATCAGGTTCAATATGTATACAGAAATTCTGAAGGCAAAAAGTGCAACTCAGGCGATAATTGGGCATGTAAGTTCCCATCAGCTGAGTATCAGCTCATTCCTAACTCAGGCGAGATGGATTCAGTAGATAATCGTGGTATTGCTACTCAGGCTAATGACAGACTTGAATATGTTCTTAGCGTAGTTAAGTCTCACCTTATCAGCTCATCATCAACACTCTACAATGAGATTTCTGAGCTTAGAAATGGTCTTGAAGAAATTAACTTTGATATTCTTACATATAATAAGATGGTAGAATATGCAAAGAAGGCTGAACAGCAGTATACAGTTGACGTTGATTACGTTGACGCAACAACAGGCAAGACTGTTGAAAGAAACGGTATGTCTTATGTTGACGCTGCTAAGCTTATGAATGACCTCAAGAATGCAGGTACTAAGTTTACTTATACCACAGCTTCTGAAGTATCTTCTGTTCAGGCAAAAGAATACGTTAAACTCTTTAACATATTCGCTTCTGCAGTTATTGAACGTGGTTACCAGGGCAAGCAGCTTGAAAATGAAATCAAGTGCGCATCGGGTAATGCTTACTCAATGCTCAAGGCAACACCTGCTACATACAATGAAGACGGTACAGTTGCTACTGAAGCAACCGTATCTAAGAATGGCGTAGCAGCTAACCCACGCTTTGGTTCATTTGATGCATCAGGTAAGCTTGTTAACGAAGGCGCAACAAAGTACTCATCAGCATCTTGGAACAGATACGTGAGAGCTCTTGCTGCCGCAGTTGACCTTGCTAACTATGGTAACGGTTCTTATAAGTATAAGAATTCCGGCACATTCAATATCAATGACCGTAAGAACTATGACGCTCAGCTTGCTAAGATTTACAATGTTGATACTGAACTTCAGGCAGCTGAAATCGGTCTTACCGAGTTTGAGAGCTGTGAGCTTACTGTAACTCCTGTTGCAGGTGCTAAAGTAACAATCGACGGCGTTGCTTACTCAGGTCCTGTAGCTGTAGAAAAGGGTCAGGTTGTTTCAATCAATGTAACAGCAGAGGAAGGTTATACTCTTAAACCTGAACTTACTGTTAACGGCGACAAACTTACATTTGACGATACAGCAACAGCATTCCCGTATGAGCTTACTGTTACAGGCAATACTACAATCGTTCCTTCGGTTGAGTCATTGGCTCCGTCAACTCATAGTGTTAATGCTTCACTTGTTGTAGCAACATCTTCAAAGGGTGCTACTAACAATAAGGGCGTAAACGGAACATATAAAGTAACTGTTTATGACAGTGCAAACGCTCCTGTTCTTGAAAAGTCATTTGACCTTACAACTGATGCAAACGAGATTAGTCTTGACCTTGCACCTGGCACATATACAGTAACAATTACTTCTGAATTCGCTCTTGCACGTACAGTAAGCATTGTTGTTGGTGACGCTGATATTGCAGGTCCTGCAATTGCAATGGTTGTTTGTGACTACAATAAGGATGGCAATGTAACCGGCGCAGATGCTAATGCTGTATATTCAGTTGCTTCTAAGGCTGCTGATCTTCGTTATGACCTTAACGGTGACGGCTCGGTAACCGGTGCGGATGCTACAACTGTTTATGCTATTGCATCATCTGCTATCGCACTTCCTGCTGTTACTATTAAGTAATATTAGCTTCTATACTTCTTAGGGGCGAAAGTCCCTAAGAAGTTTTACTTGAAAATTACGATAACTTGTGTTATCATTTAATTAAGCAGAGCTATGGCTTTGCTTTGTCTTGATATATTCGGCTTTTGCCGTTTATATACTATGCCCGCTTTGGGCGGGGAGGCTATGGGAAGTTTCGTTTAGTAAATATTTAGTGTTTCACGGTGTTTGGCTTTTGCCAAAGTTGCTTGGTTTCATATTTTTATGTTTTCTGACCGATTTTGTCTTTGCCCTTCACGGCGATTCTGCTTCTCCCCAAATTAAGCAATTTTTTTAACAAGGAGGTAACACCAATGAATACAATTGCGAAAAAACGAGTAGGTGTTATTTTCGGTACACTTGCGTTTTTGGCTTTTGTTGCGCTTGTTGTGTGCCTTCCTCGTACTTCGTATGCTACTGCGCTCGGAACGGAGAGCCCGAACGTTTATTGCACATACACAGATTCTAACGGCAAACAATACGACGGTGATAAGTTACCTGCCGGTACATACGACGTCAGCTTTTATTTAGAGGGCGTCACCGAGTTATCGGTTGTGCAGGTTACATCAACCTATTCTTCGGATGTATCGGTGCAGAGTGAGCCTAAGGCTCTTCTTTCTGATGAGGTTGCCGGCGTATCTTCGATGGGAACCGTAACGAATGATTCTAATTTGGTATTCGGCTTTGTTTCAGATGCTGACACTTGTTCATCTGTAACAAAGGACGGCACGTTGCTTGCAACCTTCTCGGTTGCTTTTGCAAAGGATTGTGACGCCGCTGATGTTATTTCGGTTTCAACAGACCCAAATAAGACTTTCGTTTTGGCTAATTATAATGACGGATTTGACGATGAGTACGCTCTTGTTACCGAATCTGCCGATTATCCCGGTTCTCTATATTTAATGACCTGTGACGTTTCACCGTCAACCGGTCATAGCGTAAACGGTTCGCTTGTTATTATGACAGATGCGAAAGGCAATACTGCCAACAGTCCTGTTTACGGTGAATATACGGTTAACGTATATTCCGATTCAGCTCGTACCGAGCTTGTCGGTACAACCACATCATCTCTTAAAGATGGTGTAAACGCTTTCTCTATTGATTCGTTAAAGGACGGAACCTACTATCTTTCAATCTCGTCTGATTATGCAATAGCTCGTAATGACGTTACCGTTATCGTAAACGGTGCCGATATTACTAATGCGGTTATCCCTATGATGGCTTGTGATTTTAATAAGGATGGTATAATTACAGCTGCCGATGCAACAAGTGTATATCTTTTTGCTTCAAAGCAAACGGATTTAAACTATGACCTTAACGGTGACGGCGTTGTAACAGGCGCCGATGCAACAGCAATTTATGCATGTTCATCCGGTTCCGGTTATTATAACGAATTAGAGATAAAGTGATTTTTTTCAAAATAAATAAAGGGGATTTCTAAGTGAAAAAGACATTTAGAAAAGCAATAGCTGTTCTTCTTGCAGTTCTTATGGTTGCATTCTCCGTTCCGTTTTCTGCTTTAGCAGGTACTCCTGATGCGCCGGATATGTTCGGTGAAACAAATTATACTGTTACTAAAAACAGAAAATGGTGGGTTGATGACGGCGTTGATACAAGCCTTTCAAAGCTTCAGTCAACTCCTGAATATTGGAGCTATAACAGCGACGAAACTTATAACCAAATGGGTTCATGGAGTTTAAGCTTCGGTGGACGAGTTGAAGATTATGGAAATAGTGGCTATGAAGACCATCGTAATGACTATAAGCCTGTAATTGCTGCAACAGTATCTTCACAGGGTACTAATGCAGGTATGAAAGAGGCTATTGCAAAAGTTAAAGATAAATCAGATACAAACGCAATTAAAAACTATGCTGCATCATACTTTCAGAATTACTATGGCATGGATGCGTCACATACTTATGAAGCCGTTAAGACAGCTAAAAATATTCTTAACCCTGCAACACTTAAGGCAGGCGATCGTATTGCTGTAACAGTTGAATTTGGTGGTTTTGACGTTCTTCAAAACGGTCAGTTCAAGGGTAAGTTCAATAAGGAATACCTTAAAGCTGCAGCTTATTCTTCAAAGCCATCACGTGGCGATACATGGAAGGCTGTTTCTTCAGGTGCTGCAGGTTGTATAGCCGATGGCACTCAGTTTTATCCTACAGCGTTAGCCTTTGCAGGAAACAATGTAAATGTTGAAGATGGTACATTCTATGGTGCAGTTACAGGTAAGGCTGCTGTAGCAGGTGATCAGTCAGTATCTAACTTTATTGGTACTGCAGACGGCGTAAAACCATTCGGTAAGTATGGTATTGTTTCTTTTGTATATAGTTTTGAGGTTCTTCAAGACTGCGACCTTTCAGATGTATTTACATTTAACACAGATATTGCCGGTACAGAGTTTGAGCCTTATTACAGAACTTCACTCGACGGTACTGGTGAACCGAATAACACTAATGCTGTAAATCCTGAATTGTTCCTTATTACACATGACGATACAGATAGCACTTTTGCTAACTGGGCATTAATTTGGACAGATTATGCAAAGGAATCAACACCTGAAACTAAGACTTATACTATTACATTTAATGACATCAACGGCAAGACTGTTGATACGCAGACAGTTAAAGAAGGCGAAACTCCAACAGTTCCTTCAACAAATACTGCTGCAGCTGTAAATTATAAGAGCGATAATAAGCACGAAGTAACAACTTACTCATGGCCTGCAGTATCAGCTGCTACTGCAGATACTACTTATACTGAGGTTGCTACTACAGCTGAGGAAAATTGTAACATTACTTATGCAGAGACAAGCAAGCATACACTTGTTTCAGGTACTGTTCTTACAGGAACATGTACTGTATGTAATCATGTAGATACTCAGACTAAGGACGATAAGCTTGACGGTACAGCTTACTATGCTGCACTTGCTAAGGCAGAGGCTGTAAAGGCTGACGATTACACAGCAGAATCTTATGCTAAGGTAACAGCTGCTCTTGAAGCTAACGCTAAGGCTACTGTTGAAGCTTATACAGATCAGGCACAGGTAACTGCTGCTGCTACTGCTCTTGAAGATGCAGTTAAGGGTCTTGTTAAGGTTTATACAATCACATTTACAAACGCCGCAGGCACTGTAGTTGATACTCAGAAGCTTGCTGCAGGCGCTACTCCTGTAGCTCCAAAGACAAATACTGCTGCAGCTGTAAATTATAAGAGCGATAATAAGCACGAAGTAACAACTTACTCATGGCCTGCAGTATCAGCTGCTACTGCAGATACTACTTATACTGAGGTTGCTACTACAGCTGAGGAAAATTGTAACATTACTTATGCAGAGACAAGCAAGCATACACTTGTTTCAGGTACTGTTCTTACAGGAACATGTACTGTATGTAATCATGTAGATACTCAGACTAAGGACGATAAGCTTGACGGTACAGCTTACTATGCTGCACTTGCTAAGGCAGAGGCTGTAAAGGCTGACGATTACACAGCAGAATCTTATGCTAAGGTAACAGCTGCTCTTGAAGCTAACGCTAAGGCTACTGTTGAAGCTTATACAGATCAGGCACAGGTAACTGCTGCTGCTACTGCTCTTGAAGATGCAGTTAAGGGTCTTGTTAAGGTTTATACAATCACATTTACAAACGCCGCAGGCACTGTAGTTGATACTCAGAAGCTTGCTGCAGGCGCTACTCCTGTAGCTCCAAAGACAAATACTGCTGATACAACTGCTACACCGGCAGGTAGTAAACAGCACAGCCATACAACTTATAGCTGGCCGGCAGTTTCTGCTGTAACAGCAAACGCTAACTATGACGAAGTTGCTAAGGTTGTAACAGAAGATTGCACAAAGGGTAAACCTGTTGTAACAGAGCCTACACTTGATAAGCCGGGTTCAGAAGTTACAAGCTGTACAATTTGCGGTCAGGTTCTCGAAACTAAGGTTCTTCCTCAGCTTAAGGGTTATGATATCACAGTTGCTAAGACTGCTTACGGTACAACAACTCTTAACAGCGAGGACGCAACAAACGGTAAGACTACTAAGGTTCCTGCTAACTCAACTGTAACTCTTACAGCTCAGGCTAATGAGGGTGCAGAGTTCGTAGGTTGGAAGGTTGCTAACAAGCTCGTTTCAACTAACGAAACATATTCATTCACAGCAGTTGCTGATACAGAGGTAACTCCTGTATTTACAGAAACAGCTGAATCAACATTCGTAGTTGTATTCATTGATATGTACGGTAACGTTGTATCAACTCAGGAAGTAGCAAGCGGTGCTGACATTAAGGTTCCTGCAACTGCTCCTATCTATCCTGGTTATACATTCAAGGGCTGGGCTCTTACAAACGATGAGATTACCGCTCTTACAGAAGGTAAGACCATCAGAGCTATCTATGAGAAGGATGCTACTCAGACTTACACAGTTAAGGCTGCAGGCGCAACAATCACAGTTAACGGCACTGACTACACTGACAAGGCTGAAAATGTTGCATATGACGCTAAGGTAACAGTTACTAAGGCAGGCGCAACATCATGGACAGTAAACGGCGCAACAGTTGGTTACGGTGAATCATACTCATTCTTCTGTGCTTCGGATATCGAACTCACAGCAGTTACAAAGGCTGATGACACTTCTAAGACTCAGGTTGCTATCGTTTCAACAACTCGTCCTTCAGCTACAGATTGCGACGTTCTCTTTGTTGCAACACGTACTGTTGCTGATAATGAGACAGTAGTTAGCCAGGGCTTCGTATACGGTAAGAATGTAACAGCTTCTGACCTTACACTTGAAAACGTTGGCAAGACTGCATCAGGTACAAATCCTGGTAAGGTTAGAGTTATTTATAACAACACCAACGCTTCACAGATTGGTTTGAACTACGGTCTTACTGCAAAGACAGGCGTTGCCGGCGCAAGAGCATTCGTAGTTACTAAGGATGCAGATGGTAATGTTCATACTTACTATTCAGAAGCATCACTTTACGACTATAATGCTTAATTAACACAATTTAGCAAAGCTTTCACCTCTGCCTTAAGGGGTGGAGGCGAGCTTTGATAAATTAAGGAGGACACACCTAATGAAAGAGCTTTATACAAAGCCGGTGTCAGAGGTTAATGAATTTTCTCAGACAGCTGATGTTATTACTACATCTGGTAATGGTACTGACTGGGGCTTCGGTGGAAATGACTAATCTGACACTTTGATTAAAGCATTTGGAGACGGCAGAAATGCCGTCTCTTTTTGCGTTTTAAAAACCTTGAATAAAAAAATAAACTAAATATTAATCATTCCCGAATATGACATTTTACCTTTAACTGTATATTGACAAATAATTAACAAACATATAAAATGAAATTGTAATTTATGACATAAGATGTATATTTTAGAGGGAGAATACTATGTCAAATAAGGAGTATGAATACAAATTCGATACTGTCAAGCCGCCTGAGGATAGGGTGTACGATGACAGAGTGATGCATTATTATGAAAATCATTCAAACGAGCCTGCACGTCCTTTGATTTTGGCACTCGGCAAGCATATTACAGACAGAGTTTTGTATAAATTGCCGTGGCTTCCAAAGGTAGGTAAAGAGCTTACCGTTAACGACCCTGAGTATTGGGGTCTTGCTTCAATTGTAACAGACGAGATGGCAGAGGTTGCCCTTAAGATGAAGGTACACAAGGGTATGAAGCTTAAGGAAATTATAAAAGCTACAGGCAAAAGTGCCGCTTACCTTGAGCCGCTTCTTAAGGAAATGGCAAATGTAGGTCTTGTTGAATTTAATTGGGAAAATCCGGAGCATGAAAAGCAATATGTGCTTCCTATGTTCGTTCCAGGAAGCACAGAATTTTTTAATATGAAATGGGATAATATTTGTGAGCATCCGCAATTTGCAAATTTCTTTGAGCGTATGACTCAACTTCCGCTTGAAGCAATTACGCCGATGGTGCCTCCGGGAGGCGCCGGAATAGGTATGCACGTTATCCCTGTTGAAAAGGCAATTTCAATGGAAAATCAGTCTGCTGATGTGGAACATATTTCTCATTGGCTTGATAAATATGACGGCAAATATGCGGCAGGCCCGTGTTCGTGCCGTTATAGCCGTGCAATGTGCGGCGAAGGCTGTGCCGATGACCCTGAGGATTGGTGTATCGGTGTCGGCGATATGGCGGATTACCTTGTTGAAACAAATAAGGGCCACTATATCACACGTGAAAAGGTTATGGAAATTCTTCAGCGTGCCGAGGATAACGGTTTTGTTCACCAAATTACTAATATCGACGGTGAAAATAAAATTTTTGCTATCTGTAATTGCCAGGTAAAGGTATGCAATGCGCTTCGTACCTCCCAACTTTTCAATACGCCTAATATGTCACGCTCGGCGTATGTGGCTAAGGTTGAGGCTAAGGATTGCGTAGCCTGCGGCAAGTGTGTTGAATTTTGCCCTGCCGGTGCCGTTAAACTCGGTCAAAAGCTTTGCAAAAAAGACGGCTCTGC
>OLNO01001116.1_pt1 | contig 23485 bp, 15 predicted proteins | sample 1672861 | NCBI WGS metagenome assembly OLNO01 (sample SAMEA3136731, study PRJEB25190) | human gut metagenome | reverse complement strand
CCGCAAAATGGGGCGTGCAGATTGTGGGAATGATTTTTCAAACACGCTCTAATACCTGTTCTTAATTTTACAGCATCATCGCCCGGAGAACAAGTTTATTCCGTTATATGTTTATCCCATATCATTCATTTATTTTTTCAATTTCTCTTTTTTCGTTTCGTCATCAACCCTCCGATCCTTCCGGTCTCTTTTGCAGACAGACTTTTCCATCCATCACTCAATACTCTGTCCAGCAGGCCCATTTCCTCTGCAATTTCATACTTCATTCTGACCTCCGGCAATAATTCTCCATCAAGATAAGCTTTTATTTCCTTCTCTTTATCCAAAACAGCCCACACTCCTTTTCTTTGGAGTATGGGCTGTTTTCTTAATTTTTATACTGTATTTCATTCAAACGGATATTCGCAATCCGCTTCGCAGCCTGCCTGATTCGGTTAAACTTCTGTCTATTACAGATTGGATCCTGAGATTCTGTTATCTTTTCGGAATAATAATTGCCGCAATGATATATGCCCAGATTCCCGCACCGCCAAAGCAGGTAAGGATCACCCATGCCAGACGCACCAGCGTAGGGTCAATATCAAAATATTCTGCGATTCCTCCACATACACCGCAAAGCATACTGTTTTCTGATGATTTGTATAAACGTTTGTCACCCATGTTCCATTTCCTCCTTAAACCCAGATTAGTCAAGCAGATAAAATCATCCGCTTCGCTACTTACTCTACACCGAATAACTTCCTGATTCGGTTAAATACCACTTTTATTTCTGCACGTCAGAGTATATGCTCTTCAGGATATCTGCAAATCTCTGTGCTCTTTCCCGGAGAAATCTACTGATATATTTCCCATACCGCACTCCAGATCCAGTTTCCTGTCTGCGCCTTTATTGGAAATGCTTTTCTCCCGTCCAAGTCCGCTGTAAGAATCAGAACCTACATCCAGATTTCCTACTCCACATTCCAGATCATAATTATAATTCTCCTGTGTACCGGTCAGTGTCAGATCCAGTTCACCCAGACCACATTCTCCATCTGTCTTCCTGGCGCTCAGATCTGCAAATGTCATACTTCCGGTTCCGATTTCCAGATCTGCCTCCCTTGCAGTCACCGGATTCTTACTTTCAAATTCCCCGGCTCCCATCTCCACACTTAGCTTCTCTGTCTCAATATCTCTGTTCAGATAAGCAGTACCTGCACCCATCTCAATCTCCAGCTCCTGAAGCTTAATATCTTTCGGATAGGAGATACACACCTTTCTGTTTTTAGACAGTTTTTTCGTGCTTCTGACCTTAAGAGTATCCGAACTCTCCTTCACTGTCACATTCTTCCCACTGTCATCATAAACTCTGACACAGAAACTGTCGCCCTCTTCCAGAATCAGCTCATCGTACTTCAGCTCTATATCCAGCTTTGTGGGCTGATACTTCAACTGATATACAGTGCCATCTTCCTCATTCTCATCAACAGCGCGGGCATAATCCTCACTGTCGTCATAATCATCGCTGTCATAGTCATCGCTGTCATCATAATCATAATCGTCATAATCATCATCGTCATCATAATCATCGCTGTCATCATAATCATAATCCCCATCTGCCACCAGAAGCACCCTTTTCAGACTTTTCACCCCTGTCAGTTCCGACATACTGGCTCCCATAACACCACCGGCAGCTGTCAGCCCGATTCCCACAGCACCAAAAATCCCCGCTGCGATCAACATTCCTTTTGTAAACTTCTTCATTTAACCTCCTCCTTTCTCTTTCTGTAAAGCAACCTGTTAAAAAAGTCAGTAATCTTCCGAAACCACTTCGGCACAATACGTACTGCGACACTGATCAGCCCCAATACCATAAGGATTGCCAGAGCAATCATCAGACATCCAATTCCTATCGTCATGATCCCGGTTCCGGTCATTACAGCCAAAAGCCCTGCTCCAGCCACAACAGCTGCAATTCCGCCAACCAGTAAAGCCATAGCACCTATGCCCAATCCAATGATCAGCCAGAACGGAAGCAGTAAGATTCCAACTGCAAATGTCAGAATCCCACCAACAGCCCCCTTAACAAAAGGAGAAATAAAAACCAGCAGGATCACCGCAAGGATCAGCACCGCCTGATTCCCCTTTCTGAAAAAACGCTTCTCTGTTCCCGACTCTTCTCCATATTTCTCAGGCATCTGTCCTCTCTCTTTAGTCCGGGCATCCTCATAGCCATGCTCCGTATATTCTCCATACTCATAGCCTCCTGCCGAACCTTTCAGATCCGCCTTGATGATCGCTGCAACCTTCTTGGGACTTCCAAGTTCCCTGAGCACCGAAGCTTCATTCTCAGCTCCTGCATCATCGAAATAACTATTATAAAAATCAAGGGCATCCTGCCTCTCTGTCTCGGAAATATCAGCAAGCAGCTTCTCCAGCTCCTGCATAAACTGCGCCCTGTCCATCATCCTATTCCTCCCTCAAACATCCCGCTTATCTTGGATGCATAAATTTTCCATTCAGCTTTATAAAACTCCAGCTGCGCAGCACCTCTGTCCGTCAGCTTATAATAACGCCTGTTACGCCCTGCATACGCCATATCGTAAACCTCCAGACAATCATCCTTCTGCAGCCTCCTGAGCACCGGATACAAAGTAGACTCCGAAACATCCAGAACTCCACGCACATCCTGCGTGATCTTATACCCGTAAGTCCCTTCCTTCTCCTTAGAAACAACCGCCAGAACAACCGCATCCAGAAGCGCAGCACCCGTATTAAAAACCATATGCTCACTCCCTCGTTTCAATTATGTTCTGTACAGACAGCATCATCTCTGCAATCCAGTCTTAGAGCGTGTCTGAAAAATGCTCCAGACTATACCAAAGGTAAACGCCATTTCACATCTGATACATTTATTCCATCCTGTTCACATACTATACAGAACATCAATATTGTTTTGTTAACGATATTATATGATGTATAATATGATTTTGTCAATACTATTTAGCAAAAATCATTTATACTTTATAATCATATTGATACCTTTACTGAAAATACCTCCTTAACGTCTTCCGGTTCACTATAGCGATCCTCATAAATAATGCATTTGAAAGTATTGTTACATATCAATTTCTTATTTCATAAATTACTGCAAACAATCCAGTCCATCATAGCGTGAAGTCCTGCTGAACTGTCTTGATTGCATTATTTTATGGAATTGCTATAATATTTCATAAACTTAATATTCCATAAACCTCACGTTATACTACAGTCATTTTCAGTAAACAGCGCAGGAAAATATATCTGTCTGAGTGCATTTGCAGGCATCTTAGATCTTCTTAGCCGGTAGAAATCTGCGTTATGGAGAAAAATCGCAACCTGTCTGAGCGAAGCCTGCAGCGGAGCGAGTTTTGCATTTTTCTCCATGCTTTTAGCAGGTTTTTACCGACTTAGAAGATCTTAGATGCCGAAACCGCACTCAGACAGATATATTTTCCTGCGCGTCCCCCACCCACCAATCAAAACTACAGCAAAGGAACCCAACCCATTATGAACGAAAATACAACACACCTCCACTCCGCATTCCTCACCCGAATGAAAGAAATGCTCGGCAACGAATACCCCGCATTCCTCTCTAGCTTCAGCGCTCCCCGAACCTACGGCCTGCGCATAAACACCTCCAAGATCACCTGCGAAGACTTCGAAAACCTGTCTCCATTTCCAACCCGTCAGATCCCATGGATCAAAAACGGCTACTTCTACGATGAAGACATCCGTCCTTCCAGATGCCCATACTACCAGGCCGGCCTCTACTACCTTCAGGAACCCAGCGCCATGACCCCCGCCTCCCGCATCCCCATCGAGCCGGGTGACAGAGTCCTGGACCTCTGCGCAGCCCCGGGCGGCAAGGCAACTGCAGCAGGCGCAGCACTTCAGGGACAGGGACTTCTGGTAGCAAACGATATCAGCACTTCCCGCGCCAGAGCCCTCCTTCGCAACCTGGAACTCTTCGGCATCCCAAATGTCTTCGTAGCAAACGAAACACCTGCAAAGTTAACCAAAGCATTCCCCGAATTCTTCGACAAGATCATCCTGGATGCTCCATGCTCCGGAGAAGGAATGTTCCGTAAGGAAGAAGCCCTTGCCAAAGACTGGACTCCCGAAAAATCCATGGAGCTTTCCGAAATCCAGAAAGAGCTTATCCTCCAGGCAGCCGATATGCTCCGTCCCGGCGGACTGATGCTTTACTCTACCTGCACATTCGCGCCTGCAGAAGACGAACAAACTGTTTCCTGGCTTCTGAAAAACCGTCCTGACATGGAACTGGCAGAAATGGAAGATTATGAAGGCTTCTCCCATGGAGTTCCTGAATGGGGAAACGGAAATCCTGAGCTTACCAAATGCATCCGGATTTTCCCACACAAAATGAACGGAGAGGGACACTTCCTTGCGCTCTTCCGTAAAAAAGGACAGGCAATCAAGGAAAGCTCCCGTCCTCACACAAAACCGGACAAAAACGCATTTCCACTAATTGAGGAATTTCTGAACGAAATCGGTCTGAAAACCCTCTGCGGTCAGCCATTTGACTGGGAACGTGTGGAAATCCGCGGTGATAAAGCCTACTATCTTCCCCCGGTTGCCCACAACTTCCGCGGCATCACCTTCTTAAGAAACGGTCTCTATCTCGGTGACCTGAAGAAAAACCGCTTCGAGCCGTCTCAGCCACTTGCACTGGCGATCCGCAAAGATGAAGCAGAAGCAGTCATCTCTCTCTCCGCTTCTGACGAAAGGATCACCAGATATTTAAAGGGCGAAACCTTAAATATCGAACCCGAGGAAGCAGCTCACAAAAAAGGCTGGCATCTCCTCTGTGCAGATGGATATCCCATTGGCTTCGGTAAACTGGTCAACCAGATCCTGAAAAACAAATATCCGGCAGGGTGGCGCGTATAACACGCGCTTATCCCTGCCGGATATTTGAATTCACAATAATAATTTTTATTCCGCTCACAGCAATATCTCTTTCTGCAATGTAAACGAATAAATGATCTTCTCCTTCACTCTTTTCCCCGTCATCCGCTCCAATGCCCGGGCATAATCCTCAAGCTGCACATGATACAGATCGATCAGCTTTTGTTCCTGTCCTCTCTTCACTCTATCCGTTTTATAGTCTACAAGAACAATCTCATCCCCTTCCATAAAATAGGCATCAATAATTCCCTGCACCAGCACTGTTTCGTTCTTCCAACCATCATCGAGCATAGAAGCACTTCTCTGAATCACAAAAGGCTGTTCTCTGTAAAGATGTTTTTTCATGGCAGCTTTCTTCATCCTCTGCCCCAGTCCGGATTCCACAAACCTCCTGATATCCCGGATCCGGATACATTCCGCTTCCTGCTCTGTCATTTTCTGGCTCTCCAGAAGTCTCTTTAATTGAGCCCGAAGCTGTTCCTCTGTATCTGCTTCTGCATAATCCAGACATTCCATTACTCTGTGGTAAGCAGTACCTCTGGCAGCCCCCTTATACTCTTCCTGCTTCTCTGCCATAAATGCTGGAACCGGCGCTTCCTGTTCTTCTTCCTGCTCTTCGGCAGACACACTGATATTCTCTTCCAGTTCACTTTCATCATGCCAGCTTCTCTTTTTCAGATCCGAAACACTGACTTTAACCGGAATATCTTCCAGATATTTATACGGATATGCAAAGGAAAATCTCTTCTCTATCTCTTCCTTCACAGCCTCATCATACACTTTATTTTCATCCCAGTTCTTCAGATATTCCTCCTGCATCTGGTTTCCTGCCTGGATGAGAACTGCCTTTTCTGTCATCTGACGGACAGTAATCTTTTTTATCACAAACTCAGAGATATCATCGTAAATCCCCGGCTGTTTCTTCATGAGGATTCCATATTCCCACAGAAGTTCACTCATGGCCCGATGCCGCACCAGTGCAGGCAGTACAAAAGCCCAGTAATTCTTTGCTTTCATTCTGGTTCCCAGTGGGAGCAGTTCTTCTTCCTCATCCAGAAAACGCGACAGCGACAGCATCTGCTTTTCCAGCTTTCCGACTGTTCCTGTAAGGATCAGTTTCTCTTTTGCTCTTGTCATGGCAACGTAAAGTACCCTCAGTTCCTCTCCCAGACTCTCTTTCAGAAGCTGTCTTCTGATCACCTGCTTATTCAGCGAAGATGCGATCACCCGTTTCTCCGGTATGATAGCATCAGCCCCTATTCCCAGTTCCGGATGAAGCAAAAGACCTGCATTCATATCCTGAAAATTAAACTGTTTTCCCATACCGGCCACAAATACTACCGGAAATTCAAGTCCCTTACTCTTGTGGATCGTCATGATTTCCACTGCGGTATTGCCCGCTCCTGTCAGATTGACTTCTCCATAGTCTACCTGATATGCCTGTAGCTGTTCGATATAACGAACAAAGTTAAACAGACCCCTGTAGCTTGTCTTCTCATAGTCCATAGCTTTCTCCACAAGCATGGTAAGATTTGCAAAACGCTGCTCCCCTCCCGGAAGTGCCCTTGCATAATCTCCATACCCGGTTTCTTTCAGCACATAAAGGATCAATTCGTGGACCGGCGTATATGCAGCCATATTTCTTACCTTTTCAAGGAGACTCAGAAATCCTTTTAATTTAATATTCAGAGAGTTCTTTTCATCTGTTCGCAGATTACTGTTTAACAATTCAGATTTCAGCTTATCCGGATCCAGTTCTTTTTCGGGGATTTCATTTTCTCCTGCATATGCCGAAACACTCTCATAGAGCAGACCATCAGGATACTGTATTCTAAGCTCTGCCAGTTCCTGTGAAGTGCATCCGACGATCGGTGAACGAAGCACTCCCATAAGCGGAATATCCTGCAGCGGATTGTCACACACCTTCAGATAATTCAGTACAGTCACAATCTCGGTTGCAGAGAAATATCCGGTTCTTGATGTACAATATACGGGAATCCCCTGAGATGCCAGCACTTCCCTGAAGGTTTCTGCCCATCCATAGGCAGTGCGCAGCAGGATTACAATATCCCCGTATTCCACAGGCCGGTATTCCTTCGTCTCTTTATCTACGATCTGTTCTTTTCCCACAATTTCTTTAATTCTCTGTGCAATGGCCAACGCCTCCAGTTCCTGCCCGGTCTGATTTTCCATTTCCCTGCGGTTTCCCGATGCACCTGCGTCTTCATAGTCCTGTACATCAGACAGTTCTTCTCCGTCTCTCTCGACCAGAAGAACCTCTGTCTTTACAAATTCCTCTGACTCTCCTTCTGGAAAAGAAGCTCCGGGATAAAGGGCCGCATCTTTGTCATAGGTAATCCCTCCCAGGTCTTCCCCCATGATCTGTCGGAAAATAAAGTTTACACTCTCCAGAACCTGTTCCCTGCTCCGGAAATTTTTGTGCAGATCAATTCTCTGCTCCTGTGCTTCTTCTGTGGAATAACTTTTATATTTTTCCATGAAAAGCTCCGGCCTTGCCAGACGGAAACGATAGATACTCTGCTTTACATCTCCTACCATGAAGATATTTTTCTTCTGGTTGATCCACCCGGATACTGCCGTTGTCAGAAGCTCCTGCACTAAGTTACTGTCCTGATATTCATCCACCAGGACTTCATCATACTTTGCGGAGAGCTCTCTCGCAGCCTGAGACATATGGATTTCTTCTCCTTCTTTCGTCATCAGTATTTGCAGGGCAAAATGTTCCATATCCGTAAAATCCAGAATATTCTTTTCTCTCTTCGCCTCTCCGAACTGTTTTTTAAATCGTGCCGTCAACTCAACTAACATCTCTATTGGGCCTCTGATATATCTGATCACTTCCAGAAGTTCTTTCTCTGCACTCTGGAAATATCGCTGCCCCAGTTCCTTCAGAATCCCCTTTTCCTCATCCCGAAGATCTTTCACTCTCTGCTTCTTCTGTTCATCTACATCCGCAGCCTTCTTTGTGCTCAGCCGGGCAAATGAGGGTTTCATAAGTATTTCTGCAGTTCCATTATAATCTCTTTTCTCTGCCAGTTCCTGCAGACTTCTTATAAGAAGCAGATCACTGCTCAGTGCCTCATCATACAGATACGGACCATCCGGCTCTGAGCAGATTCTTCGAGCCTCCTGCACCAGAAGCTTCGCTTCCTGCAGTTCATCCTTCACTGCATCCCAGAGCATCCTCATCCACTCAGTCTCTCTTAACTCTTCCAGGGAATCAATCCTGTAATCATCCATACACCCGGACAGCCATTCCTGCGGAAAAGGATTGCTCATAGCCATTTCATATAATTTCTGTATCAGGTTTCCCAGATTTTCATCTGACTTTCCTGTTGCAAAGCATTCCACGAATTTCTGAAACTTTTCATCTTTTTTGGCATAATATTCTTCAAGCAGTGCTTTCACAACATCTCCTCGCAGAAGCTTCAGTTCCCCCTCATCTGCCGTCCGATATCCCGGATCCAGTCCGATCAGATGAAAGTAATTCCGGATAATATAGGCACAGAAACCATCAATAGTTGTAATCTGTGCAGTATGAAGCAGGGTTGTCTGTCTCTGCAGATGCTCATTATCGGGATCCTCACAGAGTGCTTTTTCAATAGCTGCCGAGATCCTCTCTTTCATTTCACCTGCTGCCGCTCTTGTAAATGTCATGATCAGCAGTCTATCAATATCCACAGGGTGTTCTTTATCTGTTATCTTACTCAGGATACGTTCTACCAGTACTGCCGTTTTTCCGGACCCGGCTGCCGCACTGACCAGAATATTTCTGTCCCGCAGCCGTATAACCTCCTGCTGCTCCTTTGTCCACTGTACGCCCATCTTATTCTGCCTCCCTGTCAAATGCTTTCCATAATTCCTCATCAGAGAAGTTTTTCAGTCTGCGGAATTCATATCCTGACAGCCTGCGGTCAAATCCGCATACCGTCATATACGGACAATAAGTACACGCATTCTTTTTTCCGAGCTCATAGGGAGAAACCTCTGCATCTCCCTCCAGAATAGAACTTCTTATCTTCTCAATCTTCGTCCTTACATACCGTCCAAGCACTGCGAACTGTGTTCTGTCTGCCACAGAAGAATTTTTGCGAAAGCTTCCGTCCTTATTAAATGCGACAGGAATGGAGCCAAGACTGCTGTCCATCCTGTACACAAGCTCCGGATCTGCCTGAACCAGCCCATTCATCTTCAGTTCTTTCATAAGACCTGCACTGACTGCTTCCACATCCGCATCTATCTTCTCCTGGATCATAGGATCCTTGATATTGTAATAGAAAACTCCCGCAGGAATAATCTCCTTATCCGGATATTTCTTCTGCTCTACACGCAGAGCACCATCCAGATAGATCATCAGCTGTAACTGCAGGCCATGATACAGATAAACCAGGTCAAAGGATGTATTTCCGGTTTTATAATCAATCACCTTCACATACACCTTATTCTGATCTTCCATAATATCTACTCTGTCAATCCGTCCTCCCCCGAAGGTTACCTCAAAGCCTTCCGGCTGAAATTCTCCCTGTTCCAACTGTTTCTGAAGTGCCCATACCGTCCTTCTGAGGATTCTCCTTGTTCTCTCGATCATATATTCATTTCTGGCACTGCTTTTGAGCACCGTGTTTCCATAATCTGCCACAATATTATCCAGACACCGGTCCGCAATCTCATTCCGTTCCTGTTCTGTCAGCTCTGTCCATTTCATGCCTCTTTTTCGCACTTCTTCTGCAAAGCTTTCCAGTGCTTCATGCATAACATTTCCCATATCCATAGGTTTAAACTCATATTCCACACGCTCGGTCAGCTTCATTCCATACTGAAGGAAATGTGCAAATGCACAGGCTGCAAAACGTTCCAGTCTGGTAGCACTGTAAGGTGAAACCTCTCCGTATAATGCTTTCGCCACACTCTGGCTGATAATGTCCTCTGGTTTTCCGGCAAAAGCCGACTGTACCAGCTTCTGTACTCTGCTTCTGTATTCCGGATTCCGCAGATACCAGCTGTAAAGCTCTCCAAACATTGCATCCGTCTCATCTGCCTGCTCCCGAATATCCTCATGTTCTTTCTCTGTCTCCTGTACCAGCTTCTCCAGAAACAGATCAATCCCAGCTTCCGGATTTTCCGGATAACAATAATTGTTTATAGAATTTTTATGGGGTCTGACCCCGGCTCCACCCTCAATTTCCAGCTTCGGATACAGACTGCGTATACTCCCGATCAGATATGCCGGACTTATGCCTTCTCCTTTTGCATTGGTATCACTATAGGAGAGGATCAGCTTTTCTCCCGGTTTCGTCATATTCAGATACAGATAAAACCTCTGCATATTCATCAGTTCTTTAGGCCCCGGTGCCAGTTCCACTCCCTGCTCCTGGAAGAAATCCCTGTCAAGCTCTGATAAGATTCCGCCTGTCTGTGTGCTCTTTGGGATATTTCCCTCATTCACGCCAACAAAGAACAACGCCTTAATCTCCTTTAAGCGGGATCGTTCCATATCACCCACCATTACCTGATCTATGCTCGGCGGAATCAGCGCTACTTTTGCCTGAGAAAGTCCCGATTCCAGAAGCTGTCGGAACTCCTGTCTGTTTACCGTTTCTTCGCCAAGAATCTCAACCATCTTATCCAGCAGGTCCATCACAATTCCATAAATCTGGTTATATTCTTTTTCCATTGCTTTATCGCCTGACTCTTTAAACTTTCGCTCCTGTCGTTTCAGTTTCTGCCAGACATTGCTTTTTTGGATAAACTCATAGAGAATCCGGCAGTACTCTTCCACTGTCTTCTTCCCGGAACCAAATCCCTGTGCAAGTTCCCTTACTTCTTCCACAAAGATTTCTCTGATCTCATTCAGTTCCTGTATCTTCTCCGCTTCCATTCCTCTGTATACACGAACCCATTTTTCAGACCATTTCTTATATCCCCGGATTCCCAGCGCCAGCACGTAATTCTCCAGCTTATCAGCCTGTTCTCTGGTAACTTCTGACATCCCGCATCTGAGATAACGGAAAACGCTCTCATAAGGAAATCCCTGTACCGCCATCTCCATGGCAGCGCGCAGATACTCCACAAAAGGATTCATCATTACCGAATGCTTCTCGTCAATAAAATATGGAATATCTGCCTCCTCAAATACCTGTGCTGCAAGTCTTGCATATTCTTCCAGATTTCCTGTGATCACTGCAATCTCACCATAGCGGTATCCGCAGGTACGCACAAGTTCTGACATCCTTCTGGCAGCCTCCCGCATTTCTTCCAGGGGGGATGGCGCAGTAAATATTTTTATCTCCTGCTGTTCTTCGGCATACACGCCCTTTCTGTAGCGGAAGATATTTTTCTCCAGAAACTGTAAGGCAGGTGCCTGTGCAAACCGGGACTGTCCGGATGGTTTCAGATACACTGGATCCTCCAGATCTCTGGTCAGCCCTGCAAGTGTCCGTATCATCTGCTTGCTCATAAAGAAAAGCTGATAAGGTTTTCCCGGAGAAAAAGCATCCTCCCGTTCGTCCATAGTCACAGTAACACTTATGCGGTCAGCAATGACCAGAAGTTCCCTGAGCACATTGACCTGAATTGGCGTGAATCCGGTAAATCCATCAAAGAGAAATTCCGCTCCCTTAAGTTTTTCGGAAAAAGGAAGCTGTTTAAGCAGGACATCCATCACCTCTTCCCCTGTCATATAATGCCCCTTCAGGAATTCCCTGAATGACTGATAAAGGATTCCCACATCCTTAAGCTTCATTTCAAGTAATGGCTGATTTTTGGCCTTCTCTTTCATTTCTGCCAGATTCTCTTCTCTGATATCATACTGCATAAATTCTGAAACCAGAGACTTCACCTCATCCAGATATCCCGGCTTATTCATCTGACTTCCCAGATAGGCAAGTTCCTTTCTGTGCTGCTGCACCATTTTCTGCAGCACCATGCTTTTTCCCGTATCTTCCAGAACCTTTCTGTTATCTCCGCCGGTTTCTTCAAATACACGGTACGCAAGACGTTCAAAGCTCAGGATGTCAATATTCAGAATTCCTTTTCCCGGATGCATTTCCACCAGCGTCTTCTGTGTCTGCATGGTAAACTGCTCCGGAACAATAATATAGTAATTTCTCTCCGGATGTTCCATGGACTCCCGGATTACTCTCTCATATGCAAAATAAGACTTTCCGGCACCGGAACTGCCGATAATAAACTGTAATGACATTCTTCTCTCCTTACTGTCGGTTACTCACATTCGTTGTTTCAGTATATCATAATTTAAGCACTTCTGTAATAGAATATACAAAACCATCCAGGAGGCGTGTACCATGAGTGCAAAAACAAAAATCATAGTCCTACATATGAAGGAAGTTATATACACCGGCATCTTTCTCCTTCTTGCTGTCATCCTGGCTATTGTACTTTTTTTCATGTTTGGACCCGGTCAGAAAAAAAGTGCCTCAGCCGATGCCAAAAGCCTGTACAAACCGGGAATTTATACTTCCTCCATCGACCTGAATGAAAACACCTTTGACCTGGAAGTAACCGTTGACTCTGACAGGGTAACTTCCATCCGTCTGGTAAATTTAAGCGAAAGCACCGCAGCCATGTTTCCTCTCATGGAACCGGCTCTGGAATCACTGGCCAGCCAGATCTATACCTCCCAGTCGCTGGAAAATATCCAATATTCCGAAGATCAGAAATATACCTCCATGATTCTTTTGAATGCAATTGAAACAGCACTGAAAAAAGCGGAGAACAACTGATCGTTCTCCGCTTCACCATGCAAAATCACGCGGATAGAATCATCCACTCCGCTATGCGATTCTAAATATCCATATTTTCAAGCTGCTCCAGCCATACTCCTACACTTGCATCACTTGGCATTCTCAGATCACCTCTCGGTGAAACCGCAACGCTTCCCACCTTCGGGCCATCCGGAAGACAGGAACGTTTAAACTGCTGTGCAAAAAATCTCCAATAGAAGGTTTTCAGCCATTTGAAGATTGTCTCCTTATCATACATTCCTTCAAAAGTCTCACATGCCAGCCTGTAAATTTTCTCCGGTTCAAATCCTGCACGAAGCATATAGTACAGATAGAAATCGTGAAGTTCATAAGGTCCCACCAGATCTTCTGTCTTCTGTGCGATCTTGCCATCCTTAGGCGGCAGAAGCTCCGGACTTACCGGTGTATCCAGAATATCAAGAAGAACCTCTGTCAGCTTCTCATCTTTGCAGGTATCCGCATAATAACGTACAAGATGACGCACCAGAGTTTTCGGCACTGAAGCATTCACGCCGTACATGGACATATGGTCACCATTGTAGGTTGCCCATCCCAGAGCCAGTTCAGACAGATCTCCTGTTCCCACCAGAATCGAGCTATCCTGATTTGCACTGTCCATCAGGATCTGCGTTCTCTCTCTTGCCTGGCTGTTCTCATAAGTCACATCATGCACAGACGGATCATGAGCAATATCCCTGAAATGTACATTTACTGCTTCTTTGATATTGATCTCACTTAAAGTCGCACCCAGACACTGACTTAATTTGCAGGCATTCTGATAAGTTCTGTCTGTGGTTCCAAAGCATGGCATGGTAATACAGTGGATATCCTTTCTGTCCGCACCGGAAAGGTCAAAGGCTCTTGCGATCACAAGCAGTGCCAGTGTGGAATCCAGACCTCCGGAAAGTCCCACTGTTGCCTTATGGCAATGGATATGATCCATACGTTTCTTAAGTCCCATTGCCTGGATATTCAGGATTTCATCACAACGCATATCCCTTTCTTCTTTTCGTGAAGGTACAAAAGGATACTGCGAATATTTTCTGGTCAGTTTTGTCTCTTCCACATTCAGATGGAAGCTCACTTTAATATGGTCACTGTCGTCAGCCGGCTGATAAGTAGTCAGTCTTCTTCTCTCATCGTTCAGCCTCTGCACATCAATCTCACTGTATACAATACCATTGTGGAAACGTTTTCCTTCTGCAAGGATCACTCCATTCTCTGCGATCATATTCTGACCGCCAAAGACCAGATCCTGTGTAGACTCACCTTCTCCTGCATTTGCATATACATATCCGCACACCAGACGTGCAGACTGTCCGGAAACAAGATCTCTGCGGTAGCTGTCCTTTCCGACCATCTCATTGCTGGCTGACAGATTCACGATCAGATTCGCTCCTGCCTGTGCATGGAGAACGCTTGGCGGCAGTGTCACCCATAAATCCTCACAGATCTCTGCTGCTGCCACAAGCTCCGGCTCCTCCTCACAGATAAAAAGAATATCTGTTCCAAAAGGAACTCTCTTTCCCTCAATATCCACATATTCCAGACAGCCAAGACCTGATGCAAAATGGCGCTGCTCATAAAATTCTCCATAGTTTGGAAGATAAGTTTTCGGAACCAGACCAATGATCTCGCCTCTGTTTAAAACTGCTGCCACATTATATAATTTTCCATGATTTCTGAAAGGCACACCTACAAAAACAAGGGCATCCACATCAGCAGTTTCCTTTGTGATCTTCAGCAAGGTTTCCCAGGCGCTGTCGAGAAGACGTCTCTGCAGGAAAAGATCCTGACAGGTATAGCCTGTGATACAAAGCTCCGGAAAAGTCATAACCTTCACATGTTCTTTCTCCATCTCATGGATCAGTCTGATAATCTCATTTCCATTGGCATTGCAGTCTGCAACTGTGATATAAGGTGTTGCGGCTGCTGTTTTGATATAACCGTTTTTCATTTTCTACCTCTTCTTCCCTGTGCTCCGGCAGATCTATCTGTCAGTACATTGGCGTCTCTTATTTACATTTACGCAGGATTTCTTTCAGTTCTTCCACTGTAAATTCATAATTCTTATTACAGAAATGGCAGTTCATCTCAATGGACTTACCTTCCTGGATCATTTCATTGAGTTCTTTTCTTCCGATGCTGATCAGGGCTTTCTCCACTCTTTCTCTGGTACAGTTACAGTAAAATTCCGTAGGAACTTTCTCATTGATCTCCATGTCAAAGCCCTCAAGGACTTTCTCAAGCAGACTCTCAGGAGTATGCCCCTCTTCCAGAAGATTTGTGACAGATGTGATTTTCTGCACATTTTCCTCAAGCTTCGCAATTGTGCTTTCTTCCGCAAACGGCATCAGCTGCACGATAAATCCGCCAGCCTGACGTACTGTATTGTCTTTATTCATAAGAACTCCAAGACCAACTGCTGACGGTACCTGTTCACTTGTAGCAAAATAATAGGTAAGATCTTCTGCGATCTCGCTGGTCTGAAGCGCAACCTGTCCAACATAAGGCTCTTTCAGTCCCATATCCTTGATCACGTTCATAAATCCTACACCGACAGCACCTGCAACATCCAGTTTTCCCTTGCTGTTCGCCGGGATACATACATCAGGATTTCCCACATATCCCTTTACACGACCTTTGGAATCTGCAGTCACAGTAATTCCTTCCAGAGGACCTCCTGCCTTAATCTGAAGTGTAAGGATATCCTTATCCCCCTTCATCATGGTACCCATCATGGCACCTGCTGTAAGAAGACGTCCCAGTGCCGCTGTTGCAACCGGGCTTGTATTGTGATCCTGTCTCGCTGTTTCTACTGTTTCTGTAGTAACTGCCGCAAATGCCCGAATCTGATCATTCGCTGCAATTGCTCTGATAATATAATCGTTCATTCGTTTATTACTCCTGTTATTTCTTTCATATTATTTTCATTTTGTCCATGGCTTAACGTCAAATCAATAGCAATCCCCGTAAATAATGCATTAATTAAGAGGCTTGCTATAATTGCATCAATCTGCGCGATGTGTCTCAGGTTTCTCCGGAATCCTTCCATGATATCCGTTCTGTGCACTTTTTCCATGCTCTCTTGCAACAAAAGTCAGACGTTCACAATTCTCATCACCCGGATTATGAGTATACGCATCATAGACTGCCACCAGTTCCATTCCTGCCTTCACAATCATAGCCTTGATTGCTTCTATGGAATACGCTTTCTGTACATGTTCCTCCTCACACTTCTCATACAATCCGTCTTCTCTTGGAAGAAAAAGTGCCAGTTCATATACATTCAGGGCATTTTCCCTGTCATAACTGTTCTCCCAGATAAAGCTTCCGTCCTCTCTGTCCTCAGCAATAGTCGTATCGCCGATCACATCCTGGTATTTATGGATCGTATTCATATCAAAAATGAACAGCCCGCCCGGATCCAGATAATTATTTACCAGCGCAAAAAGATACTCCAGATCTTCCTCGTCCGTCAGATAATTCATACTGTCACAGACACTGATTACAGCACGAACCGTACCATATAACTCAAAATCCTGCATATCCTGCAAAAGATATAGAATATCATGACCGGATTCCGCCCGCTTCTCCATAGCCTCTGCAAGCATCTCCTCAGAATTATCGATACCGATCATATCGTATCCGGCATCTGCAAGCATCTCTGTCACAGTACCTGTTCCACATCCCAGCTCCAGAACCAGACCATCCCTGATCCCGTCCTGAGCCAATGTTTCTATAATATAGTCTGCCCATTCACGATAGTTTACATTATCCATGAAAACATCATAAACACCGGCAAATCTTCCATATGATTCCATTCATCAGCCCTCATTATCTACCTGTTTTACTGTTCACAGCAACACATATTTTCTCTGCTATTCTACCACAACATCCGTTCTTATGTAAATAACAGGTTGGTCTCTGTCAGCGCAAAAAAGGACGACTGTTTTTTACAGCAGCCGTCCTTTTCAACTTTTCTGTTACTGATTCTTAGGCATATAGCGGACATACGCCGGTTCTCCATGATAGTAATAGTCAACGCCGTTCTCATCATAAACGTCCTCGCCATTAGCAAAATCATAGGTATTTCCGTCATCATCACACCATGTACCGTCACCATTCGGATAAATTACAAGCGGATATCCGTCGGAGTTTCTGTAAATAGTTCTTGTCTGATCTGTATCATAGTCCGGATCATCTGTTCCTACAGGTGTTCCGTCTGCATAATATCCATTGGAGGAACCATCGTCATAATCATAAGATCCGTCGCTGCTGCCATCAGAAGTATAGTCTGAAGAACTGTAATCTGATGAACCGTCCGATGAAGTATCACTGTAAGAGCCGTCTGTACCTGCTGAAGAGCTTCCATCTGATGAACTGCCGGATGCTGTTGTGTCTGTACCTGCAGCCGCTGTTCCTGTAGTTCCTGAAGTGCCGTCCGCAGTTGTACCTGCTGTAGTTCCTGAAGTTTTTCCTGTTGCTGCTGCTTTCAGTACAGAATCACCAGAAATAGTGAATGAATCAACAGAAGTCTTGATTCCTGCCAGTGCTTTCTCATCCTTTACAGAACCTGCAACACTGTAAAATTCTGTTGTATTATCTGTGAAATATTTATTTACAACATATTTATAGTCACTCTTGTCAGTGAGGTAATGAACTGTATAGCTGTAAACATTTACACCGCTGACTTCCTCTGATTTATAATCCTGGATCTCAAAATCTGTACCTTCTACAAGATTATCTGCCTTTACAAGTGCAGAGGCTGTATCCTGTGAGCTTGGAATGATCGCCACAGACATATCCTCCTCACCAGAACCATGCAGGATCAGGAGTTTGCCCTGTTTCGGTGACTCGAAGCTTAACATATCGTCAGAATCTGATTTATTCGCCCATGTCGCATCCGGAAGTTTAATGGATACTGCTTTGTTCTTAGATGTATAGGTAGTATTCTGGGCATTGGCCGGCGCAGGGGTAGGAGTTGCTTTCGCTGCTTTGGTTGGCTCCGGTGTAGGAGTTACCTGTACCACACTTGAATCCTCGTCACTGCCGCCTCCAAAGTTACATGCAGTCATGGAAACAGATAATACAGTTGTTAAGGCCAATAACATTAGTACTCTTTTATTTTTCATAATATCCTCCTTAGAATAGATATATAGTCTTCAGGTAATATTTGATATCAGGTCAGGAGAGGAAACCTCTCTCTGATATTATTATAACTGTTCCGTACTTTATAAAATATGATATCAGGGTCAAAAGATATTTTGCCCCTAACATTATATATTTTACAATTTCATTACATAGATGTCAATGTCGATTTCTCAGCCTTCTGCGATTTGCATAGTCTGTCATAACGCCATTTTTCTGCTTCATCATACCATTTATCTTTTTTTCTCTGTAACTGAGAGATTACTTGTTACTGTGAACGGAGTGAACAGTAACGATTACTTTTTTATTTTTCCACTTCATACATATGCAGTTCATGAAGGGCTCTTGTTGCAGCGATATATCTCGCCTGACGCACAAGCGGGCTCTGATCTTTCTGCGGAAATACTGCAAATACCTGATCAAATTCCAGACCTTTTGCCAGATAGAATGTCGTAACTGTAAGACCTTTCTTAAAGCTTGTGCTGTTTCTGTCCAGATAAGACAGACGTTCTTTTATATCAAATCCTTTTTCTCCCAGAATTTCCTTCAGAAGAAGCCACATATGTTCTGCTTCTTTCTCTGTACGCAGGACAACCGCTGCTGTTTCATATTCTTCTTCGCCGAGTTTCAGAGTTTCTGCAATCTCTTCCGCAGCATGACTCATATCTGCAAATATTTTCTCCTCCACCGGAGCACCATGACGTTCAAAGAGTTCCATATCTTCAATACCCGCAAGCTGATTTGCATAAGACGCAATCTCTATGGTGTTACGGTAACTCTTATTCATAATGATCTTGTGGATATCCCTCCCGAAAATCTTCGGCAGAAATTTCAGCACATCCTGCTGTTTATCATCCATAGTCTGTGCCCGGTCACCCAGGATCGTCATTCTGCAGGAGAAAATCCTCTGCAGAATTTCATACTGAAGCCTTGAGTAATCCTGCATCTCATCTACCACCAGATGCTTGATATTGCTTCTTCCCTGCTGGCTCTGCAAACGATATTTCAGGTAAAGAACAGGATAAACATCCTCATATTTCAGCTTTCTTTTCTCATAAGAAACACGCGGAAGTCCTTTGTATCCATTTTCTTTCAGGAACTGACTGTAGATCACATAAAGATCTCCGGTCACATACAGCTTCATGAATTTCTCGCGGATCAGGTCTTTCTCATCATCTGCCAGATCACGGTCCCGCAGAGTTTCCACCTCGTCAATGAAATAATCTGAAACTGCATCCATCCTTGAGAGCAGTGGAAAATCCTGGAATTTGAAATAAAACAATTCAATAATCTCTGATTCTTTCTTTACAAATCCCTTATATTCCACATCTTTAAAATTCATCAGCCGGTCTTCCAGTTCCACCAGATAGCGTTCCATAAGATTTATAAATTCCATGGACTGCTTTTCCTCTGCCAAAGAAGCTTTCTGCGGAAAACGGATTCTGCGTTCAATTTCATCATAGCGGTCTTCGCAGTCAGAAACTGTATCCCTAAGCTGCTTATAGGCAAAAAGATCAAAGCTCATTTCCTTAATATTCTCTTCTCCCAGTTCAGGAAGGATATGGGAAATATAATCGGAAAACACTCCATTTGGTGACAGGATCAGAATATTGGAAGACTTCAGATTCTGTCTGTCATGGTAGAGAAGATAGGCGATCCTGTGAAGCGCCACGGAAGTTTTACCGCTTCCTGCTGCACCCTGGATCACCATGATCCTGTCTTTGGTATTTCGGATAATGGCATTCTGCTCCTTTTGAATGGTACGGATAATGTTCTTAAGCTGTACCTCACCGTTACTTCCCAGCTCTGCTTTCAGGATCTCATCATCGATCTTCACATCACTCTCAAATTCGTAGATCATTTTTCCGTTGCGGATCTTATACTGCCATTTCGAAGCAACCTCACCATGAATCTCGCCCATGGGAGCCTCATAAGAAGCCGGTCCTTTGTCATAGTCATAAAACAGACCGCTTACCGGAGCACGCCAGTCGTATACTAATGGAATATGCCCTGCTTTCTCTGCAAAATTTCCAATTCCAATATAAAAGATCTCCGGTTCGTCCTCTCCTTCGTAAATGAAATCCACTCTTCCGAAGAATGGAGAATCTGCCATTCTGCGAAATCTCTGCTTCAGGATCAGCTGCTCTTCATTTGCGGAAATCTGGCGGAACAATGCCTGCTGATTATCATAATTCTCATAACCATACTGGTCCATCTCTGTATAATTTTCCCAGTAATACTCATGCATTCCCTCAATCTCTTTCTGGCCTTCCACCAGAGAAAGGCTGATTTCTGTGATACGTTCTTTTAATTTTTCCAGCACATAGCCCAGATATTCTCTGCCGTTTTTCTTATCTGTCATATTGTTGATATCCTCTGATATTTGCAACTGTTCAGTAACTTCACAGCTACAATACTCCTTATTATTGTTATCATTTTCTCTTGTTATTATGATGATAAAATATATCAATTTTCATAGATTGGTTTTTAATTATAACATATTACCCTCTTACAGAAAAGACGTAAATTTGCACGGTATATCTCGATTTATCTATTTCTATGCATCCGTGGGAAGCTGCCAGTGAACAATAATAAAAATCCCTCAGCCGGTATCTGTGCGATCCTATATCTGCCTGGCAAAAGAAATATCTGCATTAGCCTGGAGCCGGATATATTCTCTTTTACAAATACCCCTGAGGGATTTATAATATATTTCTTTCTTACAGCAATTTCATTTTTTCAGAAATTGCCATAGATTTACACCATGATTTATATCATGATTTCCATACTGTAATTTTCTATTTCAGGCAGTTGCCTTATTCTCAAACTGACTGTTATACAGGTCTGCATAGAAGCCTTTCTTAGACAGAAGCTCTTCATGATTTCCCTGCTCGATAATGTCACCGTCTTTCATAACTAGGATCAGGTCTGCATCCTTGATGGTAGAAAGTCTGTGTGCGATCACAAAGCTGGTTCTGCCCTTCATCAGATTGTCCATGGCTTTCTGGATACGCACTTCGGTTCTGGTATCTACAGAGGAGGTTGCCTCATCCAGGATCAGGATCTTATTATTGGCAAGAATTGCCCTGGCAATAGTGAGAAGCTGTTTCTGTCCCTGGGAAATATTGCTGGTTTCTTCATCCAGAACCATGTCATAGCCGCCCGGCTGCTGCATGATAAAGTTGTGCACATGGGCTGCCTTTGCTGCTGCGATCACCTCTTCATCTGTAGCATCCAGACGTCCGTAACGGATATTTTCCATAATGGTTCCTGAGAACAGCCAGGTATCCTGAAGCACCATACCAAACATCTCTCTCAGACTGCTTCTGTTAAAGTCTTTGATGTCATAACCGTCTACCTTAATACTTCCGCCATTGAGATCATAGAATCTCATAAGCAGTTTCACCATAGTTGTCTTTCCTGCACCTGTGGGACCTACAATGGCAATCTTCTGGCCATCCTTCACATCTGCAGAGAAATCATTGATAATGATCTTATCCGGATTGTAACCGAATTTTACATGTTCAAACTGTACATCTCCTGTAAGTGTATTAACATCTACTGGGTTCTTCTCATTCTGACTCTCTTCCGGCTCCTCCAGGAATTCAAATACTCGTTCGGAAGCTGCTGCTGAGGACTGTAACAGGTTTGTAACCTGTGCGATCTGCTGGATTGGCTGTGTAAAGTTACGGATGTACTGGAAGAAGGACTGGATATCACCGACTTCAATACTTTTTTTGATTACAAACACGCCGCCTAAGAGAGCTACCATTACATATCCAAGGTTACCTACAAACTGCATGATCGGCATCATCATTCCTGAGAAGAACTGAGATTTCCATGCAGATTCATAAAGCTTCTGATTATCTTTCTCAAATTCTTCTACTACATCATTCTCTTTGTTGAAAACCCGGACCACATTATGACCACCGAAGTTTTCTTCGATCTGACCGTTTACTTTACCCAGATAGCTCTGCTGATCCTGAAAGTATTTCTGGGAATGCTTCATGACAGTCTGGATGATGAACATGGAAACCGGCAGGATCAGAAGTGCTGCCAGAGTCATCCACACATTGATGGAAAGCATCATAATAAATACACCGATCAGGGTTGTCACTGATGTGATCAGCTGTGTCAGACTCTGGTTCAGACTCATCTGCAGAGTATCCACATCATTGGTGATACGGGAGAGGATCTCACCGTTTGTTCTGCTCTCATAATAGTTCAGAGGCAGTCTGTTGATTTTCTTTGAAATATCTTTTCTCAGATTATAGGTAACATCATTGGAGATCCCTGACATTACGAATCCCTGTACAAAGGAAAAGCATGCACTTAACACATATAATCCAAGTGTCCATAACAGGATCATCCCGATCTTTCCGAAGTCAATTTCACCGGTTCCGTTTACCTTGGCAACCAGGCCGTTAAACAGCTCTGTGGTCGCCTTACCTAAAATCTTAGGCCCTACAATACTAAACACAGTTCCCGCTACTGCAAAGATAAACATCAGTATAAAGCGGAATTTATATCGTCCCATATAACGGAAAAGCTTAGCCATGGAGCCCTTGAAGTCTTTCGCCTTTTCGCCGGACATCATACGTCCATGTCCTCCCATAGGACCTCTTCTTCTCTGTTCGCTCATGCCAGTTCCTCCTCTGATAACTGAGATCTTGCAATCTGCTGATATACCTCACAATTTGCCATCAGTTCCTTATGAGTTCCAATGCCCGCCATATGTCCGTCGTCCAGTACAATGATCTGGTCTGCACCAAGGATGGTACTGATCCTCTGGGCAACGATTACGGTAGTTGCGTCCTTGGTGTACTCCTTCAATGCCTTTCTTAACTGACTGTCAGTCTTAAAGTCAAGGGCAGAGAAGCTGTCATCAAAGATAAAGATTTCCGGATTCTTTGCAATGGCTCTGGCAATGGACAGACGCTGTTTCTGTCCGCCCGAAACATTGGTACCTCCCTGTGATACAGGGGATTCATATTTCTCCGGTTTTGTATCAATAAATTCTGTAGCCTGTGCAACCTCTGCTGCTTCCTTTACCTGTGCATCAGTGATCTCCGGCTTACCATAGCGGATGTTTGAATCAATGGTACCTGAGAAAAGTACACCCTTCTGCGGCACATATCCCAGCTTATCACGAAGCTCTTTCTGAGTCATGTCACGGACATCCACACCATCCACTTTAACAGAACCCTTTGTCACATCATAGTATCTTGGGATCAGATTGATCAGGGTACTTTTACCACTTCCTGTACTTCCGATCACTGCGATCGTCTGACCTTTCTTTGCTTTAAAGGAAATGTCTGTCAGTACATTCTCACCTGCTTCCGGGTAAGCAAAGGATACATGGTCAAATTCGATCTCACCTTTCACACTTTCTGACGGATGTACCGGAGTTTCCGGATCCTGAATGGAAACCTCTGTTTTCAGAACCTCATCAATACGAAGCGCTGCCACATTTGCTCTCGGAAGCATAATGGACATTGCAGTGATCATCAGGAAGGACATGATGATCTGCATCGCATACTGGATGAATGCCATAACATTACCAACCTGCATGGTTCCGTTGTCTACTGCATGGGCACCAC
>OLNO01001105.1_pt1 | contig 23656 bp, 24 predicted proteins | sample 1672861 | NCBI WGS metagenome assembly OLNO01 (sample SAMEA3136731, study PRJEB25190) | human gut metagenome | reverse complement strand
TTTATTTTCATTGAGATCTTTTTTTAATCACCTCTTGACATATCACCAAATTGCTCTCTTCATACCAGTCCTGATATTCTATCAGGCAGCACAGAATCCTGTTAACAGTGTCCGGATCAAACCGCTTACGCAGCCGCTTTCAGGATTATTTTCAAATAATTATATCTTATATTATGTTAATTTCAGAATATTTTGTCAATATATAAAAACGGACAAAATAAGGAAGCCCGGCATATCTTATACGCCGGGCTTCCCCTGTAATTACTCTCTATTTTATTCTGCCAGTCTGTATATCTTCTTTCTCATCAGGAAACCGGCGGTCTGCCGCATTTCCGGAAACTATGCCGCATATTTGGCAAGTTCTGTCTGAAGATCCTCACAGTTGTCTGAATGCACCTGCAGTTCAAGTGTGCTGTTGAGTCCAAGATGCATAATTCCAAGCAATGATTTTGCGTCTACTACAATTCTTCCTCTTTTGACGTCAACATCAAAGTCATACCTGGATACTGTGTTTACGAATTCAACAATTTCATCCGGGGTTTTAAACGTAAGTTTCATGTCGCTCATTATTCATCTCACCTCGCTTTTCATCTTACTGTGACTGATACCGGCTTATTTTCACCGTATATTCTGGCTCTCATCTGAGCCAAGCGTATCATACCACACTTTCTCAGTTTGAAAAGGGTGAAATTTTTTTAATAGGTAGAATTTTTTAATGAACTGACTTCCGATATTCCGTCGGAAGCACTCCGACTTCCTCCTTAAATACCCGGCTCATATATTTGGGATCCGCATATCCGGTCAGCTCCGCGATCTGATTCAGCTTCAGTTTTGTATTCAGAAGCAGTCCTTTGATCCGTTCAATCCGGTAGTGTCTGACCGTCTCCGTGAATCCCGTCCCTGTCTCTTTTTTGAACTGGGAGCTCAGATACTCTTCTGATACAAAAAGCTGTCCCGCGATCTCCTCAAGAGTAACTCCCTGGTCATAATATTTCCGGACCAGTTCCACGGCTTTCTGAACCAGAGGACTATACCGCGCATCCCCTTCTTCCGAAAATGCATTAAAATTTACAGTATGAAAGAACTCTTCCATTGCACTGCGGATCTGTCCCCAGCTCATGGCAACTGTAATGGCCTGCATACAGCTCTGAATTCTGAGTTCCGATTCAATTTCATGCTGGGTTTTATACGCATTTACCACCGCAAGATTAAAGCGGATCAGACATTCCTTCATTTCCGCCGGACTGTGAGGCTGAATTCTCAGCCGGTCATAAAGCCGGTAATAACATTTCTTGATTTCCTCTCCCTCCAGCTCAAGCACAGCCTGCCTTGCCTGTCTTTCCAGCTCCGCCGGATACTTTACGGGAACCACCGCAAGTCTTTCTACATCTTCCTTTCGGATCAGATCTCCCCGGTCAAAAAGGAGATTCCATTCCCGCATCCGTTCAATTTTCTTCAGGCCTTCCAGCAGTTCAAGACCGTTTTTCATATCAGCCCAGACACATACAATTTCCCCCCGGAAACTTCCGCAGACCGCCGGAACCACATGTTCTTTAAAGAACAGATACGCGGCATTCTGATCTTCCATACGATATATGACAGCAGTCAGAACCCTCCACGCATCAACCTCCAGCACACAGATGGAAAAATTTTTATCCGCCGCCGCATTTTCAAGGAAACGGTGCACATCCTCTCTCTGTTCTGTATAATTCCCTCCCAGCCAGATCGTACAGACGGATATCGGATCATCCAGCGTAAACCCGTATTTCTCCTGTGTCATAAAATGAAATCTTCCGTCCGGGTGGATCTGTCCGTTCAGACATCCCCGGAAAATATTTTCTACCGTAAATGCCGCTGCTATTGCCTGTTCATTTTCCAGTTTTTCCTTTACACTGAGAACCGCTTTCTTCAGCTGCCCCTTTTTCAGAGGTTTCAGAATATAATTATCAACGCTCAGTTCAATAGCCTGTCTGGCTTTATTAAAATCTGTATCCGCGGTCAGCACAATTACCCTGCACGAAGCCCCTTCTCCGCGAAGCCGCTTCAGCATGGTTACGCCGCTCATCTTCGGAAGCTGAACATCCATGATAACAAGATCCGGACGTACTTCGCTGATCAGCTTATATCCCTCTCTTCCGTCTGATGCAGTGCCTGCCAGTTCATATCCAGGGCCGGCCTTCTCCAGCAGTTTCTTCAGTTCTTCTCTGACCTGCTCTTCCCCGTCTACGATTACGATCTGCATTCGTGACTCCCTTCTCATTTGTCTGTTTCCCCGGCAGCGGCAGTCAGACCTTCCAAAATGCCAAACCGGTTACAGCCTGCCTCCGTTGCCTTTCTTCTGCCAGAGGCAGAAATATGTCTGTCTCTGACAGAAGAATCTGCTTTCAGTATAACACACTATGAATGCCGATGCAGATATTTCTCTTTTGCGCTTCTGTGACAGGCGTATCGCATAGAATACATAAAAAAAGGCAGTCCATAACAGACTGCCTGAAAACTCATTCGTATTTTTTATCCCTTCACAGCGCCTGCCGCCACACCTTTAATAATATGCTTCTGACAGGCCAGATAAAAGATAACAACCGGAATCACCGCCAGGATCAGAGCAGCCATAATCGCGCCCATATCCACGCGTCCGTAGCTTCCCTTCATATACTGAATTGCGATGGATATCGTTTTATATTTGTTCAGATCCAGTACAAGATATGGAAGCAGGAAATCATTCCATATCCACATCGTCTCCAGAATTCCCACGGAAATATAGGTAGGCTTCATAATCGGAAGCACCACATTGAAAAATGTGCGAAGCGGCGTACAGCCGTCGATCATTGCTGCTTCCTCGATTTCCAGTGGAATGGACTTCACAAAACCGCAGAACATAAAAACTGCCAGTCCGGCTCCAAATCCCAGATATATAATCATAATCCCCCACGGAGTATTCAGCCTGGTCCGGTCCGCCACCAGAGAAAGTGTAAACATAACCATCTGAAACGGCACAACCATAGAAAATACACACAGCAGATATAAAGCCTTTGTGAACTTTGTCTTTACCCTTGTAATATACCATGCGCACATGGAAGTACATACGAGAATCACAAGAACCGATCCGACTGTAATAAAAACTGTCCAGCCAACCGCGTCCAGAAGTTCATATTTGTCAATCGCAGTCACATAGTTTTCTATACTGTTCCACGTTTTTTCATTGGGCAGTATAAAAGGTTCCTTATTGATATAAACCTTTTTCTTAAATGAATTCATAAGCACAACCAGAATCGGCGCGATATATACCAGACCCAGAATGGTAAAAAAACCTGTACCGATCATGCTCAGTCTCCGTTTCTTTTTCATTTACTGCTGCACCTCCTTTGAGCGGGTTGCACGAAGCTGTATCAGGCCGATTCCAACCACAATAACAAAGAATATAACGGCCTTCGCCTGTCCGACGCCTTCCCATCCGGTACGCCCGTAGAAGGTATTGAAAATATTCAGCGCCATCATCTCAGACATTTTTGCCGGTTCACCTGCCGTCAGGGACAGATTCTGGTCAAACAGCTTGAATCCGTTTGTGATGGACAGGAACATACAGATTGTAATGGACGGCATCATCATAGGAATCGTTACACGGAAAAGACTCTGAATCCCGGATGCGCCGTCAATCTGCGCCGCTTCCATTACATCCCCCGGTATGGACTGAAGCCCTGCAATATAGATAATCATCATATATCCTATCTGCTGCCAGCTGACAAGAATAATCAGTCCCCAGAAGCCGTACCACTCGTTCAATCCCAGAGCCGTATTGTATTTTTCCAGTATACCGTTGAAAATCAGCTGCCAGATATAACCGAGCACAATGCCGCCGATCAGGTTCGGCATAAAGAAGATAGTCCGGAAAATATTGGTCCCTTTCATCTTCTGTGTCAGTGCCATTGCAAGCGCAAATGCAACTACATTTATTACAATAAGTGATATTACGGCAAACAGAACCGTATACCAGAAGGAATGTCTGAATACCGTGTCCTTAAATGCTTCCACATAATTAGACAGTCCCACAAACTTCGCGTCTGTAACTGTGGTAAATTCACAGAACGACAGCCATATTCCCATAATAAACGGAATGATAAAGCCCAGTATAAACGCGCAGAAAGTAGGGAGTACAAAAATCGGCATATACCGCCGGATTGTTTTTTCCATGAAATTCTCCTCCTTTCAGTCACCGGAAGTGCCAAAAGACACATTCCTGGATCGTAAGCGGTGGCCAAGATCTCGGACAGCCCCGGACTTTGGCTCGTCGCTGTTTCAAAAAGCGGCGGCAGAGTGTTTCTGCCTGCCGCTTCTCCTCTCACATAACATCGTTGAACTCCGGATGTTTTTTATTTACTTCGCTGCCGCTGCCTCTGCTGCCCATCCGTCAACGAATGCGCTTACAACTTTATCCCAATTGGCGTCTGTCTGGTCCGCCGCATAGGCCGTAAGAGCAGATCCCACACCATTCTTCCACTCTTCAGAAGGCATGGTGGAGAATACCCATGTTACAGGAATTTTTCCTTCTTCCATATACTTGTTTGCCTCATTAACAAGTGTGTTTTCCGATTCAAGGTTAGATGAGAACGGAATTACAAATCCCATGTCCTTGCACATTGTCTCGACGCCTTCATCAGAAGTAACGCACCAGTTCATAAAATCAAGCGTTGCCTGAATGTCGTCTTCTGAAGCCTTTGCGTTTACACACCAGTAGTTTTCTGTTCCCGTACATACCCCCTGATTTTCTTCGCCGTCAACGCCGATGTAAATCGGGAGAATGCCAAGGTTCTCATCTCCAATGTCCGCAATGTTGTTATACTCCCATGTTCCGTTCTGATAGAACACTGCCTCTTCTGTTACAAAATCAGCCGTTGCATCATCTGCTGTTTTTGTAGAGATCTCCGTTGGCTCACAGGTTGCATTGTTGATATACAGATCCCAGATCTGGCGGTAATTGTCCAGGTAAGTTCCTTTGATCGCATCTGTATTGTTGATACCTTCATCCTTATACTCGTAGTAGATCGGAAGGTTTGCGAGATGTGTCTTGAATCTCCAATCAGAAGAGCCATCCATTCCTGCTGATGTAAATGCAGAAAAACCAAGTTCATCCTTGCGCGCCGTAATATCTTCCACAACTTTTTTCAGGCTGTCAAAATCTGTAATATCGTCTGCAGAATATCCTGCCTTCTCCAGAAGCGCTTTGTTGTAAATAATACCGTAATTCTCAATTACATAAGCAATTCCTGCCATTTTGTCTCCGTCCATCAGAGCGAAGCTGTCATCTGTCAGCTCCCCGGCAATATCAGATCCGGACAGATCATAGCAATAATCCTTCCAGCTTGCCAGCCCTACCGGGCCGTTTACCTGAAACAGCGTAGGAGCATCGGTCTTTGCCATTTCAGATTTCAGTGTTTTCTCATACTCTCCTGAAGCCGCTGTCAGAACAGTTACCGGAACGCCGGTCTCATCTGTATATGTTTCCGCCAGTTCCTGCCAGTATTCATCTGCCTCCGGTTTAAAATTCAGATAATAGACTTTTCCTTTCGCATCTTTTCCACTGTTGCCGCCTCCGTCACTTCCGCATCCCGCTGCCATTCCTGTTATCATTGCAGCTGCCAGCACAATTGATAATACTCTTTTCTTTTTCATATTTGTCCTCCACCTTTCTGAAAACAGCGTTTTCCTTTATCTGAGGAAATTATAGCAATGGCCGCAGTCCGTCCGTTATCAAATACAAAACCTTCTCTATCAAAAAAAATACCTGGCATCAACGTATACAGAACTGTTTCACTGTCCGATACGTCAATGCCAGGTTATTTTCACTGTTCTTCCAGAAATTTCTGAATACTTTCGTCTTCCTTTTCCGTAAATTCCTCCGGGGTCATCTTTCCCTGCGCCAGATCCGGCAGAATCTCGCCTAACGTTTCTTCCTGCAGGATCGAATTCCATTTCACCTGATAATTCGGCACAAGCTGAGGACCGTTCTTATAGGCAGCTATGTAATCTCTCTCTGCAGGAATCATTTCTCCCGGATCCCTTGTAAAAAGTTCTTCCCGCTGCTCCATATTCAGCCGGGTACGGAGTTTCAGAAGTGCCGCCGCCCCCTCCTTTACTTCTTCACTGTAACCGGACACGATAGCCCATCCAAAAGTCTCCGGAGAAGAGATCATCTTATTTTCCGGGAACGCCGAAAAACGCACCTTATCCTGCCATTCCTCCGGTATCTGATCCATCATCCAGTATCCATTGGGAATCATTGCCGCGCGGCCGGAAAAGAAATTTTCATAAGATACGTCAAAATCTGCATACAGTGCATCCTCTGTCGTGTAGGAAAATAATCTCTGCAGGGTCTGTGCAATCCGCAGACCGCTGTCATTCTGATAAGTTTCCGGATAGAACTCTTCCATAAATTCTGCACCTTCCTCTGCCGAAGCAGCCTCAGCCGTGGCAATCAGCATTGGCGCCCAGGCCGTTCCTTCGGTATGAAGCGCCAGAGGCGTGATCCCGCAGCTCTCCAGCTGTTCACAACACGTCCAGAATTCCTCCCATGTTTCCGGGAATGATTCAATTCCCGCCCGGGCAAACAGCTCCTCATTCCAGAACATACCCGAACAGGAGAAGGCCGCGGTACTGATCGGTCCCAGATAGATACTCCCGTCCTCTTCACTGCAGGATTCAAGCACAGAAGGTTCTATCATAGATTCCCACTCTTCATCCGTATAGATATAATCCGACAGTTCTTCGATCCGGCCGTCCTGTATCATCATATAATAAAAAGCCGGCAGCATTCTCACATCTGTAATGACAGCGGGGAGCGTATCCGTTACATTCTGCCGTTTCAGATTCCGACGGTACTCCTCCTCTGTCTCCATGATCCACTCCACATCCGCCTGCCATTTTCCTTCATAGATCCGGTTAAATTCCTGAATCACATTTTCCTCATTTCGAATCCCCGTGGAGGAATCCACAATAAGGACAATCGGAATTGATACCTCTTCTTCTCCGGCCGGAGCCTGCACATTCTTTTCAGAACATCCCGCCGCAGTCACAGCCAGCAGCAGTGCGGCTACAGCCGCCTGCAGTCTCCCGCCTTTATGGCTCCGTCCCTGATATTTCGTCTGTCGGCTCTCCTGCTTGTATTTTTTTCTTTTATTGTTCATCCTGTTCCTGTCCGCCCCCTTCGGGAATCTTTATCGTACATGTAGTCCCCTCTTTCTCTGCCCTGCAGTAAAATGCCGCCCTGTCTCCATATTTCAGGCGAAGCCGGGTGAGAATATTCACTACACCATATCCGTGTTTCTTATCCGGGAAACAATTTTTCAGTTCTCCCACCGGTATATCATTCATACCATTGATTTTTTCCATCATATCCGGGTCGATGGAAGTTCCGTTATTGGCAACACTCAGGTATAAATCTCCATCCTTCTTCCATACTGCAATTTCTATTCTGCCTCCCTCAAAAATATCCTGAAATCCGTACTTCACCGCATTTTCTACAAGAGGCTGTAGAATCAGCTTCAAAACATAGGTATCTGCCGCATCCACCTGGCAGTCAAGTTTGTAGGAAAAAAGATCCTGATTGCGGATCTGTTGAATTTCCATATAACTCTTTACATTTTCCAGCTCGTCTTCCACTGTCACGATCTCACTCCCCTTGCTCAGGGACAGCCGCAGGTATCTGGAAAGAGCCTGGATCATACGCATGGTTGTTTCTTCCCCGTTAATCCTCGCAAGCATGTAAATCGTATCCAGCGTATTATACAGGAAATGCGGATTGATCTGGCTGATCAGCATATTAAGTTCCGTTGTGCGCAGTTCCCGCTCCTGATCTTTGATTTCATCCAGAAGCTGCCGGATATTGACCAGCATCTCATTATAGGACCGGCCAATTTCATCCAGTTCTGTATTCGTGTGCAGTTCGATCGTCCGTTCAAAATTATTGCCGTCGAATCCTGTCATAGCATCTTTTATCGTCTGAATCGGCTTGGTAAATCTCCTGGAAAAATATATACTCAGAACAACTGCCACCGCTATGACCACAAGATATATTCCCGCAAACACAAAGAATATGGGGATCAGTCCCTGGTTCAGCACCCGGTCCGGAACAAATGAAAAAACGCTCAGGCCGCTGTCCGCATCCCGGTATGCCGACACTACACCGCTCTTTACCCGCTCTCCGGCAAATATCATCCCCGCGTCCTGTTTTGCCGTGATCTGCTCCGCCATTTCGTCCGGGACGCCTTCTCCTGCTTCAAAATTCTCCGGGGCAGAAGAAAGACAGATCTGCCCGTCCCCGTCAATAATCCCTACAGCAGCTTCGTCTGCCAGTTCCGGGCTTATCCCTGCTATTTCCTGCAGAAATCCGGGCTCCATTTTAAAAAACAGCATCCCGGGCTCGTGGGCATACTCCAGGCTTCTTACATATCTACCGATAAAAAGAGCTTCTTCTCCGGTACCGAACAGAGTATCCTCTGCCCAGAACCACTTTGTCTTTGAATATTCCTCCCCCAGATATTTTTCAAATCCACTCTCTTCTATATTTTTATAGGATATATCCGAATAGGATCTGCTATATACATTCCCCTTATTATCCACATAACAGTAGTCAGCTACATGGTCCAGGTCTATATAGGCAAAATACTTGCTCAGAGCAATATATCTTACTTCCTCCAGCCCTTGATTTTTTAGGCTCTGCTGCACGTCATCATACAGAATACACTCTGCCGTTGTCTCATCACTTTTCCGATACATATTCTCCAGCGTAAGTCCCATCTGTTCCGTCCTAAACTCATATTTATCAATAATTGAACGTGTCAGCCTGTTCCTTACACTTATAATTACCCCCACACTGGACAACAGGAGCGTAAGACCCAGAAGAGCAGCGGTATACTTCAGATACCTTCGCTGTATCCCGGACATTTTCTTATTCTTTTTCATAATTACTCATACCTTTTTGTTACATCTCATATTCTTTTCTATATTCACTGGGAAGCCTGCCTGTATACTGCTTGAACAGATGAGAGAAATAGGACGGATTGTGAATTCCTACCGCTTCGCAGATGTCTCCGATACTGCCGCCGCCTGCCTCAAGCAGTCTCTTTGCTTTCTCCATTCTCTGCTGCATCAGATATTTTTTAAAAGTCATATGAAATGTATGTTTAAACACTCTGCCGAAATAGACCGGATTCAGATAAATATGCGCCGCCACCGATACAATAGACAGCTCTTCATCCTGAAGGTGATCCTCTATGTAGGCCACCGCCTCAGACATATACTCTTTAAAATATCTCGTCTCATCCTTTTCAGCCTCTTTTTCCCTCGCCTCAATGGCATCACATAGAATCTTATAACATACATCTACCGCCTTCGCCGCCTTCAGATTCTCAAGATTATAGTAATAATTGCAGAATTTTTCTTTGATCTCTTCCGTTAGTCCATAGGAATCCTGCAGCATAAATTCGGTCTTCAGCATAACACGATGCAGAAATTTACACTGCCGGTCTTCTTCGTGAGGAAGACTGTAAATAAGTTGAATGAACGCATCTTTCAGTTCCTCCATATTATTTTTCCGCACAGCGTTTACAATCAGATTATCCATATCCGCTGCCGGCTCTTCCCCCGGTGCCACTTCCACTTCCTCTGAAGCGGTAAACGCACTTGCACCGGATATGCTGGCCATTTCAAACAGTTTCTGCGCCTCCATGTAACTTCTCTTTATCCCTTTGATTTTTTTATATGGTTTTGATATCGCTGCCACTACCGGGCTCTTCTCCTCTTTCTTTACATGTTCCAGAATCTGCTTTAATTCAAAAACTGCCTCTTTATCTTTTGTCCGGATAATAAACACACTTTCTTCTGTCTTCCCTTCCGCTCTCCAATAAGTAAAGTTTCTGCCTATTACTTCCCCCAGACGCTTCATAAGCGTAAACCGGGACGCCTCATAATCCAGAGAATTTGTAATCTTATAAGCAAGATCAATGTCCACGCATACTGTAATAAACCTGTCCTCATTTCCCGGTGCATCCCCCAGCATCCGAAACACTTCTTCTACTTTTTCTTCCGGGATTCTGTTCTGCACATACTTCTGAATCACCACCTGCAGAAAGCTGTCACTGTCTTTTACAAGAAGTTTTTCCCAGCTTTCATACTTTGCCTCATTCGCCATCCGCTCCATACATATCTTATATGCACCCTGCATTGTTTCCTGAAGTTTTTCATCCTCGATAGGCTTCAGAAGATAGGCATAGGCGCCCAGGTCACATGCCTGCTGTGCATAGTCAAAATCCCGGTATGCACTCAGCACAATAAAAAGGCACTCAAGTTCTGTCTTCTGAATCTCTTCCATAACCATCAGTCCGGTAATCTGCTTCATCCGGATATCAGTCAGCACAACATGTGGCTTCACCTCTTCAATCACTTTGATCGCCTGCTCCCCGCTCTGTGCCGTTCCCGCTACCTGGAAGCCCATACGTTTCCAGTCATAGGTATTCAGAAGCCCCTGCAGCAAAATAGGTTCGTCATCTACAATTACCAGTTTTAATAACTTCATAAAATTCTCCAGTCCATACACTGAGTCTATCTTAACATATTCCATCTCTATTTTAATCTTTTATTTCCAAAGGCATTATAAAAAAATATACCTGCCATGCAAAAAAAAATACACGACAGGAATCCGCAGCCGGCAATAAATAAAAGCAGGACTGAAACCCAGGAAAATCCGGGGGCAGACCTGCTTTTATTTTCTTGTTCTTTTAACCACGCTGATGCAGATATTTCTCTCTCGTAGCCATCCCGCCCCGGATATGCCGCTCCGACTTGTTCGTATCCAGCACCTTGCGGGCTTCACGGGCAAGGGACGGGTTGATCTGGAGGAGCCGTTCGGTGACATCCTTATGTATGGTCGTTACTAATTAGAACGGTTTCATCCAGTCCTAAATCTCCGAACAATCTAAGGTAAATATCTACGTTTTCGTCCTTGTCCACTTCAATCTTCTGGATAATCTGCTTTAGCTGTTCATTATTCATATCACGGACAGAAGTGATAGAATTGATATTCTTAAACGTCCTCTGAATGATTTCTTCCAACTGGTCTCCTTTATTCAGATTATACTCTATCAGCTTCAAGTCATTTTCTAACTTCTCAATCTGCTGTTTCATGCCCCCTATCTTCTCGTTCAGCTCTTCCCTCGTTATCAGATCGTCCGTATACATATCCATGTATTTCTGTCTTGTCTTTTTCAATTTTCCCAGTTCTTCCATAAGCTCCTGTTCGTACTGCTCATTATCTTCTTTCTGCTTATAGACCTTATTGAATTCTCTTACAACACGCTTTATTATACTCTGCTTATTTTTCAAGAGGTCTGCAAAATATTCATCCAATGCATTTATCAGTTCCTCTTCATCCACTGTAACCGCATTAGGACAGCTTTCCGCCCCTCTGCCGTTATGCCCGGAACATACCCAGCGGATATAAGTATTCTTATACGTCCTTACAGTTCTCCGAAACGACCATCCGCACTCTTTGCACTTAATCAGGGTGCTGAACAAATGTCGGTTGCTCTGCCTTTCGTGTTTGATATGAAATGCCTTATGTCTGCTCTTTAATATCTCCTGCACTCTGTCAAACTGCTCCGGTTCAATAATACGCAAGTCCGGTCTGTCCGTTACCATCCACTCTGACTCGTCTTTCACTGTCCTAACCCCGGTCAGGAAGTCCTCGACTTCCTCTTTGCCGTTGATAATCTTCCCGGTATAAAGCTCGTTTGTCAAGATACGGCACACCGCATTTTGACTCCATGCACATCCCCGTTTTGTTTTCACGCCTCTTTCATTTAATTTATTGGCAATCTTCGCCGCCCCAAATCCCTCGTTCAGATACCATGCGTAAATCTGTCTGACAATCTCTGCTTCTGCCTTGTTAATCCCTAAGTTAAAGTAATCCCCAATCGTTTTATCATATCCATAAACAATATTAGGAACCCGTCCTTTCTCTGCGTTCATTTTCTTGCCGAACTTCACACGTTTAGAAGTGTTCGCACTTTCTTCCTGCGCCAAAGCTCCGAAAATGGTCAGAACAAATTCCGAGTTCCCCAATACTGTCATATTCGCTGTCAAAAATGTAGTCTCAATCCCCAGTGCCTTTAATGCTCTGATACTCTGGAGAAAGTCAACCGTATTGCGGGCGAATCTGGAAATATCCTTGACAACGACCATTTCAAACAGACCTTGCTTTGCGTCACGCATGAGCTTCAAAAACTCTTTCCTGTTTTTAATCTTAGTCCCGGATATCCCCTCGTCCGCATACAGCTTTACAAGATTATGTCCATTACGCTCTGTAAATTCAGTAAAAAACTTCTTCTGTGCTTCCAAACTGTTCAACTGGTCTGACTTGTCCGTAGATACTCTGCAATACGCCGCTATATTCATAATCATTACCTACCATATTTTTCTTAATCGTTCTGTTACATCTTTATTTTATCAAAGTTTATTTTCCAATGCAATCTAAATATTCTTTGTATCTTGAATCTCTTTTTTTACTTCCTGCTCTAATTTCTGCACACCTACATCAACAAAAATTCTTGTCACAAACCGTACCGTCTCTTCTTCTGTGTTTGGATTATGTATTCTGATATTCAGCTTTCCCCTCTTCAAGTGTCCACGCTCCCGGCTTTCCTTTTTGCATGTATATGCTTTTTCCGCCCGATTATACCTCACCGCCTTTCCCGTTCAGTCCATGCGATTTTACATAGTCCTCATATAATCTTTGCTGTGTCTCGTTCATCTCTGCACTCTCCAGGAGCATTTGCAGATAATCCTTATCCTCTGCCTTTCCAATCTCCGAAAACAATTTAAGAGAGGGAGCGACAGCCGTTGTCAGCCAGTTCCAGATTTTATCCAATGTTTTCTTTTCCGGCTTCATGGTCAGCTTTATCTTCTCCACATCTGCTAGAAAATCCGCCCACGGCTGATAGGTTGGATAAAGCCGTTTCCTTGTTATCCTGCCGTCCGCAGGCTTTTGCAGAAACCGCACTTTATCCTTTAAGATACCCATTGCCACCTGTGCCACATCCCGGCACTCGATAAGCTCCTGCACCGCCCTCACCGCTTTTTTCTGCCGGAAACGCAGTTCGTATCTGTTCCAGTTCACATCCAGCTCTTTGCCGAACTTCTCATGCTGTTCATATCCCTTTTCATAGAACACAACCCGAAAATCACTGCTCTCACTTCCGATATACAGGCTCTTTCCTTTCGCTTCAATCTCGTCCTCTTTCAGCCTGTCTGACCTGTGTTCCTTGAAGTCCCTCATCTGACTGGATATAAGCCCCTCATTCTTCAGACAGATAAGCTCCGGGATATAGAGATAAGGCTTTCTGTCATCAATCGCAATATCTATCCGTGGGAAGTTCACGTTATATCCGCACGCTCTCTCCAGAAAATCAAACCAAGTCTCCTTATTGATTTTCAGAAAGTTCTCATAATTCCTGCACCCTGAACCGCTCATCAGTATCTGGAAACCCTCGTACTGGATGTTCCCCGTAGGCTTAAGTATTCTGATATTGTCAAAGCCTGCCACAAGTTCATGCCCTGCAATCGCCTTACCCTTACAGTGAAGCTCCATGAGATTTAAAGGAATACGCAGGATGTCCTCTATGATCGTAAACACATCCACACCCTTGACCGTAATCTGACACCAGTCAATCAATGCCGACAGTTCTTCCTTTTGTCGTGTTACCCCCCTGTTAGTATAGGGGGGTTGTTCCTTTTTCGTTGTCTCCGTTCATCATCCCTGCCTTTCTTATCTTCCCGTGGCTTACGCCACGTTCCCGGACTCTCCCCTGCTCCCTTGCTCCTTTCACGCTGTACGGAGCAGTCCGCAGGGAAGCTCCGGGAACTTGCATTTACACGTTGCCTTTGCCGGAGACAGAACGGATACCCTTGCAGGTCACACGCTCCACCAGAACCGGGAAATTGCCCCTCTGCACATACGGGTCATAGACAGCGTTTTCCAGTTCCACCACCGCATACGGTTCAATCTTTGGGAGCTCCGTGGCTTCAAGCCGGATATCCACGCTGTTCCCTAACTTTGCACTTCCGAGGTGGAGTTTTAAGGCTTCCACTTCATCTGTTCTCTTCCGGCTCTCCTTGTCATACTTGTAGCAGTTGTCCGCTCCCATGTACCGCAGTTCTCCAAATACGTCTTTTATCTGTTCCTTTGTCAGATTGATAATCATACAATGTCCTTTCTCCCCGTTTCACCGATAGGTCAGTGTTCTCTATTTTCTTTTTATCATTCATCAATATCGGGCGCGCCAAAAAGTTTAGATATTTCTGAACTAATTGTATCTTAACATCATCCCTCTACGTTTGCAACAAAAAGTTTAGTTTTTTATAAACTTTTTCTTTCTTTTTCCCTGTCCTCGTGATATAGTAGTCCTAGAAACAGTGGATTAACCTTAAAAGGAAAGTTGAGGATAACGGATATGAACACGATTGCGGAGCGGATTAAATTTGCTATGAAAGTACGGAAAATGAGACAAGTGGAATTAGTACAAAAAACCGGGATAAGCAAAGGAGCGTTCAGTTCCTATCTTTCCGGGAGCTATAACCCCAAGCAGGATAAACTGGAACTGATCGCTGACGCTCTGGACGTAAACATTGACTGGCTCTTAGGGAAAAACGTACCTATGCAAATCCCCACAAAGGGCGTTGTCACCGGGCAGGTTTCCCCTCTCCCCTATGTCTTTTACAAAGAAGCGGAGTATCTTGTAAATGATGTGGACGATACTTACACTGCCTACATGCCACAGTACAGCGCACTCATTCCGAGATTTCATGTGATTGTAAACACAAGCTGTAATGAAATGCATATGCTCCCCCTCTTCTATCGGGATGACTCCGCAGAGTATTACGATTATCCGGCTGACCTTACCATGCCGGAGAGACATCAGATTTACACAAAAGACTTTGACAGTATCGGAATGTATCTGGAGACTTCCCATATCATCTACTACGGAATTGACAGAGAAAACTGCAAGCCGGAAATCACCACACTTGCCTACTCGCCGGAGAAAGGCTGTTATGAGCGCAGACCAGAAGCACTCGGTCTGACAAGAGACGCATTTCAGAAAGAAATAGAAAAGGAAGCTCTCTTCCTCGAAAAAAATCATCACTAACGCACAAGAGGACTTGCAAGGCTGTGACCTTTCAAGTCCTCATCTGTATCATGGTTGTGTTGGCTGTGTCCGTTCCGTAAAGGACTGCCCTACGGCGTCTCGGCTTCGCCTTGTTCCTTTACCTCACTTGCCCTACTCCTTAAAATTAATCCGAGTATCAACTCCTTCAACTAAATATGTTCCCGTCTCTGTCGTACGAGTTCTTTTTGCATTGATACAAATATTTTGCTCATAAATTATTCCCGCTGAATTTTCCATTTGAATTGAAAATTCAATTTTTAATTTTTCATCTTCATAATGTTTTGTATTATCCAATTCAAATACTATTTCTTCCTCTACATAAACAACATTTATTGAACAAGGAAATTTAACTAACTCCCCATTAATCTTTCCAAATATAGGGTGAACATTTAAAATTATGTCTTCTCCTACATTTTTCAACCATATCCCTAATGTTTTATCTTTTGTTTTATCATAATCTCCATCCAAACTAAAAAATTGACCGTTTTGTAATAGCTGATACTTACGAACCTTTCTAACTTCTCCAATTTCTTGTTTCAACTCAAAATATCCAATTTTTTGTCTTAATTGTTGTTTAATAAATTTATTGCTAATTTCCTCTGTTTTTATGCTTTGCAACCATGAAACCATAGCAAGAGATACTGTACCGAAATACGCCATATATCCGTACCAATAGTCTGGATTATCAAATATATTTATCTTAAAAAATATTCTTGCAATTATTATTCCAATAAAAGGTAATAAGAGCGCCATGATACCAATAAAAAAATACAAAAGTCGTCTTTTCATCCTAAAAATATCCTTTCTGAATATTGAATAGATGTTTTATCTACTTTGTATTTTACCACATATCGCTTTCCAAACCTATCTTCTTTTCAGCAAACTCACCGCATCCAAAAATCCCTGTTTATACGCCACTCTCCCATACTCCGCACTTCTCTCATTCGTAGCCGACAATGCCCTGTCAATAATCTCCCACTCTCCTTGACTCAATTCAATCTTGTCTATCTCCTTAATCCTCTGCTTTGTCATTTCATTGACTTGCCGATACTTCTCATCTTTTCCTAAAATATCCTTTAGCGCATGTTCGACCCGTTCTTTATACAGTCCCTCTAATAGTGTTTTATTCGCATTAGAAACAACTGGATTTTCATCGCTCACTTTTGTTTCATCTTGTCGCTCTCTGCCGATATTTTCTAGCATATCTTTCATCAACAAGATTCCTACTTGCAGACCAATCTCTGTATACACGCTGGCTGTCTCGCTTGTAATTTCATTTGATAAGTCCAATAGTTCTGAATTAGGCTCTTTATCATACTTTGCAACCGCCTTTTCAAACCTTAAATATGGTTCTTCCAGACGTTCCTCATAACTTCTATTGTCCTCATCCGGTCCAGGTCCAAACAATAAATAATCTACTATTCCTCTAATAGTTGCTTTCTCAAATATATCTTTTATTTGTGCCATATTCCTATCCTTTCGCTTCTGATCGCTCCTGTAAGCTCTATTCGACTACTTGTATACGCCGTTTCATGCGCTGTTCCCTTTCTTTACCAGTCATTGTGAATCCCAATTCATACTCGGTATATAAAACTCTATCTGTAATTTTTGCCACCCCGAATAGGTCTATCTCTCCAGCTATATTTAAGGAATACCGATACCCCATATAAAATGAATATCGCAACACCCCTAGTTCCTTTTCTTCGTAACTACTGTAAACTGCTGTAAGATGTTCAGTACCATCTTCTTTTAGGCAACATTGTATTTCTTCAAATAGTTTGTTTATTTTTGTTTTCCGTTCAAAATACTCAGTATGCTTTCGCATATTAGGCATTTGTAAAAGTTCTTGATGAACATATTTGTCAAAAGAATCTTTCGTACATTCTACTGCAAAATACTGTTCAAACCCGGCATAAAGCCCCTGCCTGAACCCAAAACCGATACTATATCTCATATTTTCAACAAATAGCTCTTCCATCTCTTTTTCTGCTTGCTTCTGTTCATCTGTAAGAAGTTTTTCCAAATCACACTTACTTTCTCGATATTCTTTCTCAATATCATCAAAACACTCCTCTTTCATTTCTTTTAAGTATGCCTTAAGAATCTTATCCAGTAATTTTTGAGAACCTATTTCTTTTGTTAATTGTTTTAATTCCTCTTCAATAAACACAGACTCCAACTCCCTAATCAAAAATATAGCGTACTTAAAACAAGTCCATATTAAGCATAACAATCCACCCATTTCATAAAATAAGCATATCGCATGAACTTATTTTGAACTTACCCTTAAAAGGAATGGAGAATTTATATGGAAAAAGATAAACACTTAGGACTTCGGATTGATTCAGAAACGCACAAGAAGTTAAAAAGCCTGTCAGAGTTTGAGGGACGTTCCATAAATGGTGAAGTATTATATCTCATTCGCCAAGCAATCGCACAGCATGAAGCAAAGCATGGTACTTTAAAGTAATCTTCATGCCTAAATCACACGCTTCAAAGTGGACTAGTTTTAGTCCCATTTTATCACTTTTTCTTATTAAGATAAAGTTCTAAATGAACTTATTTTAAGTTCTTCTAAAAGAGGTCAATATGGAACAGAAAATCAAACAGACAGACGGAAATATCGGAAGTAACATTCGCAGAATCCGGCTTGAAAAAGGAATAAAACAAACAACACTTGTCCGTATGCTTCAATTACAAAATGTAAACATCACAAGAGAATCCCTTGTAAAAATCGAAAGAGGTATTCAACACATTTCCGTTTCACAGCTTCGTGGTATCCGTGATTGTCTGGAAACCACTTATGATGAATTACTCAAATAGTTCATCATAATACAGGTATCTCCTGAACACTTAGGAACACATGACCGAGGTTATGTTGTTCCTTTTTTATTGGCAATAGAATAGGCGTGTCGCTTCACACAACACGCCCGTTTCCCTCTCATATTATCTCAAACCACAGCCTTTCTATTTTGTTACAACCATATGTACCGTACTCTTACTGATCCGAAACTGCTTCGCCGTCTGCCTCACAGTCGCGTTATTTTCTATAATATAATCAGCAATCTCCACGGCTCTTTCCTCAATATAATCTTTCAAAAAAATCCCCCTGCATACATTCTTTTTACAATGTATGCAGGGGCTTTTGAAGTCATGCTCATTTAGCACTACTTTAGCGCCTGTACCTCCACCCATATTCTTTTTTGAGTCTTTCATAAATCTCGAACGCAACCGGACAGACCTCGATCACATCCAGCACACTGTAAAGGCTTGCCAATCTGTCCGGCTGATCTGTATACGGATATTTCTTACAGCTTTCCGGCCTGCAGTCGCCCAGCTGGCAGTTACCGTCTGCACTCAGGAAATCACAGGGTACATTTTTTGTCTGGTATCCGTTTTCTTCATCACCTTCCGTCAGATACTTCTCAATAAACTGCTCTTTTGTAAGCCCCATATGCTCTGCATCACGAGCAAGATCTGCTTCCGGAATACTCCCGCAGTACATCTTGCAGCAGTTTCTGCATCTGCTGCAGTCATATCCGGCAAATAACTCTTTATGCAACGTGCGGAACTGCTTGTCCAGCTCTTTCTCATCTGCATTCCCTTTCAGATAAATGCGGAATTCATAATTTTCATTTCTCTTTTTCTTCGCTTCAGATTTTATCTTTCTCGGTGCGATCATTTTCAGTCCTCCTTGTGATTCATCTCTTCAACGCTTTTGTCCAGTTTCGAACCTTTTTATATGTTTATATGCACAATCATCTGCTTTCGTTCTTTTTCTCTGTCTTCCATGCCATAAAAGAAGTCTGCCCGTTCTTCGTAATCTCAGACGCCTTTCTTTTCCGCCCGGATATCTTTGGATCTTTTTCAGATATTTCATTAATTCTCTGTATCTGCTCCGATTATCTGCTCTTTCCGATTCAAAATGCGGATATGAAATATAGATATCCCGTATCGGCTCCGGGAATTTTTCTTTCAGCACTTTTTCATATCTGTCCAGACTATAGACAAACGCTTCTTTGTCCGGCTGTATTTCATATATGGAAACCAATTGCTCACTGTACCGGGAAACCAGCCCCGGATACTCTTTATCCAGGATTTTACTTTCCTGAAGTATATGAACTGCCTCATCCAGCTTCCCATTGTCAAGGTTTTCCTGTATTTCCATCTCTCTTACCGCCGAAAATCTCCAGCGCATCAAAAACTTTATGATACACTACCTGATTCGGATAATACCTGTAATCCGCAAAAACCGAAATCCCATTCTTATAGAAATGCTCCATTATAGCCGCTGCGCAGCCGGAACTTCTGCTCTCTCCATATTCACACTGACAGATAATATCATAGCCGTCTTCCTTTGCAGAATAGATAAATTCCGCCAGAGCCTCCGCCTCCGGAAAATACGTCTCATATGTCAGTCCGTACTCCGGCAGAACCGACAGATCAAGGTCATGCAGCGGCACCCGGAACAGGCGGGCTGCTTTCCCTTTGTAATCTACCGGGGCATAATCTTCAGATATATGTCTGGATGTTTCCGGGTCATGAAAACTGATAACCGCTGTTTTCTCAGGGAAGCCTTCCCGAATTAATTTTTCAATCTGCGTTCTGCTGTAAATCTGTACTTTCACCCTCTGTCCGATCCTCCCCTGAATATTCTGAAATAATCTTATCCGCAGATAATCACACTGTCACGCATCTCCGGAAATCCGCTGCTCAGATGTTCATTCCGAAAGGCCATTCCGTCAATTCCCACTCAAATGCATTCGGATAACCTTTTTCCGCCGCGAAATTTTCTATCTGTTTCTGGCAGGCCATGTATTCCTTTTCATAATCAGTAAATTTACTCCACGCTTTTCCTTCAAATCTGTCTTTCTGCGAAAAGGCTTTTAACACATAACTGTCAATCGGAACATGGAATTTTTCACACAGAGCATCTAATTCATTCCAGCCTTCACACTGATAATAAATATAAAGATACTTCAGCATCATATTAACCAGTTTCTGCGCCTGCCCGTAAGTAAAGACACCTTTTATATTCTTATCCGTATGGCATAAAAGCCTGGAGATATCTACTGTGTTCTTCGTTTTGTCTTTTGCTTCCAGATCTTCAACGCTGCATTGAATCGTTACAATCTCTTCGCATAAATTTCTGTGCCATTTATCAAAATCCTCCGGATTTATATCGAAAAGTGCCGTCAGCGTATAGTCTTTCGTTTCTTCTTTTATAAACCACTTTTTTATGTAGTCTTTTATTGCTTCTCTGACTTTCTTTCTGTTCTCAGCACAGCGCCTGCTTTCCCCCTGTATGTACTTTTCATACTCCTCTCTGTAATAAGCGACCGTATGTGTCGCCATATCTTTATATGCCAGATAAAAGGCACGGTCAAAGATCTTCTCTTTCCTTGAATCTATATCCTCTTTACCTTTCTCATAATATACGCCCGTTAAAAAATTCAATATTTCTCTGGATACTGAAATCTTACTCTCCTGCATTGCCACTCCTCTGTCTATCTGTACACTTCCGCTGCTCTTTCCAGCGCTTCTCTCAGTTTCTCTCTCATGCTCTCCGGCTGCAGCACTTCCACATCCGGGGCGAAATTTCTGGCAAACTGCTCCATCGCCCGCTCATTTATCTTTGCGGAAACCGTCACATGAGTTTCGTCTTCATCCGAGAACATCACATCCTTCCCGAACAGATCGATTACATCCGTGATCATCGGCTTTACGATCCGGAACTTTACATGAACATTTTCACCGGAATACATATATACATGCTCTTTCATATACTCTTCCAGATCCAGTTCCCGACTGCCTGACCACTTCAAGTCTGAAAATGGTTTCCCCGGCTCGCCCAGAATGCGTATATCCCTGATGCGGTCCATCCGGTAATTTGAAATATCATCATATTTATCATAGTTGCAGATCAGATAATATTTCCCGTCTCTTGCCGCCATCTGATAGGGCGTAACCACATACTCCCTGACGCTCCCGTCCGGGCGTCTCTTTTCATGCAGTTTTTTGTCTGTCTGATATTCCACATACCGGAACGAAACCTTCCGTTTTTTACTGATCGCTTCGTCCAGCAGCTCTATGTTATAGAAAAGCTGACGGTTATCCGTCTTGTCCTCCGGCAGCGTAGAGATATAGCGGACCCTGGATCTGAAATAAATATTCGAAAGATTTTCCAGCTTTTCCACAAGATCCTTACACTGGCTGTACGGAATATGTCTCGAAAAGATCAGGCCGTCGATCAGCAGACGGAGTTCGCCGTCTGTAAACTGTCTTTTCAGGTAAAAATCCGACCAGGTCTCGCTTTCTTCCATAACCGGTTCTCCGGTCTCCTTCACCCGGAGGATTTCGCCGGTCTTCTTGTCTTTTACCGGAATCTTCCGGATGGTTTCGCTGTATTCAATCTCATATCCGCAGTCCATCAGATTCATCAGGTTGCGGCGGATTGCTTTCCTGTCCGCCTTCATATCATATTCATTTTTCAGGATATCAGCGATCTCTTTCTGACTCAGGCGGTGATCCTCATCCGTATATTTCCACAGGATATCAAGGATATTCAGAATCAGCAGTTTTTTAGGCTGTTTTACATACATATATAATCCCTCTGTCTCATATCTATACCATTCATTATGGCATTGCATTCTCCAAAAGTAAACAGGAATGCCATTTACTAAAGAATAGCTCACTGCATGGGGCAAAATAAGGCCATACCGCATTCTTTTTTCATGGCCTGTTTTTGGAACATGTGAAATGATATCTTCTGCTCGTAAAGATAAAATGTTACACAGCAGACTGGAGGTACCATTATGCAGTTCTATAAATTTGAGGGATTTGTAACCAGCAAGGAATGGACGGACGAAAATGAAACGAGGAGCATCCTCCGCGAAAGGGCAAGAAAAATCCAGCTGAAAAGCACGGATTTCAATCAGACGCTTCAGGATCGGTCCTGCTTATATGTAACCCATGCATCCGATCATATCCTTCGTGCAGGTATCATCTGCCGGGAATCTTCAGAACTTCAGAAACAAATACAATCCTTTCTGGAAACGCTGGACCTGTCAGTAAAAGATATACGGATTGATGAAATCACTTTCACAGCTGCCAGATCTATGCTTCAGACTTCCTGCCGTCATGATTTCATTGATGACGACGTTGAAATACTGGAGCGCTTTGACCTGGATAGACTGTGCGGCCATCTCGGAAGGTTTATTGACTATGAGGAAAAGATCATAGATAAGGCAGCAAAGTCTGCCATTTATAAAAAAACACATACATTCTCCGCCGGAGAGTCCCTCCGTCTGGAGCTTGACAGAATCTATGCCGGAAAATCCATGAAAAAGGCCATCGGCCATCCGGTTCATTATATGATACAGACGGATGACTCTGACACAAGATGGAACCTGTGCTGCCTTCTGCTTCAGGCTCTCTATGCAAATGAAAGGCTGAAAAGCAGACGCTGCTGTCTGATACACGTCTGTCCGGGAGAACAGTTTTCCCGGTCCACGTATGACTGCCTTTATAAAAGCTGCAATGGCGGAGCAGTGATCGTAAGATATCTTGCAGACAACAGCAGCGAAGATAACTGTGCGTCAGGCGACCGGGATATCATCGAGCTCCTCTGCAAAACCATGAAAAAATACCGGAATCAGGTGCTTACCATCTTCTCTTTCCCCCGGGAATGTACAAACGCAAAAGATATTTTCTATGAAAATCTCGGAAGTACCAGCTTTGTCGAATTAAGAGAAGATTTTATGAACAGCAGCACGGCGGAAAATTTTCTGAAAGAGCTTGCCGGGAAGCACGCTGTAAGATATGATAAAAAGCTCTTTTCCATGCTGGAAACAGATAAGGGATATCTTGCTCCGGATCTGCATACGCTTTTTGACAGCTGGTACGACCAGAAACTGAAAACATCTATTTATCCACAGTATCGTACTGTCGAAACAATGAATCAGACTGTCATAAAATCTGCTCCGAAAGGCTCTGCTTATACAGAACTGATGGAAATGATCGGACTGGATGAAGCAAAAAAGATTATCAGACAGGCGCTTGCTTACGCAAAAGCACAGAAGGTTTTCTCCGAAAAAGGAATGGCGTCAGACCACCTGTCCATGCACATGGTATTTTCCGGAAATCCGGGTACGGCAAAGACGACTGTCGCCCGGCTCTTTGCCCGGATCATGAGAGAAAATCATCTTCTCTCAAAAGGACATCTGATCGAAGTCGGGCGCGGTGATCTCATCGGGAAATATGTGGGCTGGACCGCTCCCGCAATCCAGAAAAAATTCAGGCAGGCAGAAGGCGGTGTATTATTTATTGATGAAGCATACGCTCTGGTGGACGATCGAGACGGTTCCTACGGCGATGAAGCGATCAATACAATCGTTCAGGAAATGGAAAACCACCGGGATAATGTAGTTGTAATCTTTGCG
>OLNO01001083.1_pt1 | contig 23984 bp, 17 predicted proteins | sample 1672861 | NCBI WGS metagenome assembly OLNO01 (sample SAMEA3136731, study PRJEB25190) | human gut metagenome | reverse complement strand
AGCATCAATCATACTTCTTTTGTGTTTTAACCTAATATCAGTTCGAATAAATCCCACGGTTAAAGTTACGGATATTTATAATATGACAGGTATTTTCCAAAAACGAAATCTTACATACCCGTTAAAAAAACAAGAGTACTCCCGCAACCAGTAAGAGCACTCTTGATTTCTATCGTAAACAGCTTTACGGTTTATTTCTCTATCTGCCAGCCTCCACCCAAAGCCTTATAAACATTTACCACTGCTATCAGTTCGTCACGGATTGCATTGCTGACACCAATCTGGGCATCGAAATATCCACGCTGGGCATCAAGCACGTCCATATAATTAATAACACCATTAATATATTGCAACTGCGCTAAATCCACGTACGTTTTGGCTGAACGTTCCAATTTGAGACGCAACTGATACACTTCCTTTATTTTGTTGAAGTCCACAATTGCGTTCTTGGCCTCTTTAAAAGCATTCAACACCGTTTTCTCATAGCTATGAACTTCCGCCTCAAACGAAGCTTTCTGTGCCTTTAGAGCAGCCCGGTTCTTACCCCAATTGAAAAGCGGAGTCAATACTGCTCCGTTCAACAATGAATAAGGCGACTGAAGGAAGTTTGACAAGACATCACTCTCCAATCCAAACTGACCAGTCAGCGACAACCGAGGGAACATATTGGTATAGGCCACTTTCACACGAGCATGTTCAGCTATAAGCTGCTGCTCTGCAGCACGAATGTCAGGACGACGTTCCAATAAGCCGGACGGCAATCCTACAGGTAAAGACTCCGGCACATCCAACTCCTCCAAAAAGCGGCTGCGCTCTATACGTGTAGGAAATTCACCGGCAAGAAAAGCTATGTCATTCTCCTTGATGGAAATCTTACGTTCCAGATCCGGAACAAGCGTAGCTGTACGCGCCAACTCTACTTGCGCCTGCTGATAAGATGTCTCCGAAGTAAGTCCGCCTTCAAAACGGATTCTTGCAAGACGCACACCTTCTTCACGAGCCTTTTGTGTCTGACGGACAATTTCCAATTCTGTATCGAGTGCTACCAGCTCGTAATATGCCTGCGCCACTTCCGCAACAATTGTCATACGCAAGGCACGCTGTGATTCTACACTTTGCAGATAATCGGCTACGGCAGCTACTTTTTTCCAACGCAGATTTCCCCAAAGGTCAAGTTCCCACGACAAAAGAGCCTTTGCTTCATAGCTGTTACCCACATCGCGGCTATGTCCGCCATAGTTTTCAACTTCACGCTCTGCCTCTATTTTACCATTCAACTGGGGAAGTAGATTAGCTACGCTGATACGTTTCTGGGCCGCCATTTCTTTCACGCGAGCGGCCGCAACGAGCATATCTTTATTATACTCCAATGCGCGTGCTATCAGATTACGCAAAGTATTGTCTGTATAAACAGCCTGCCACTGCTCATCGGCAATGCTGATGCTGTCCTGCTGTTGCATCAAACTGTCGGGCAATGCCATTTCGGGACGGACATAGCTTTTGCCTACCTTGCACGATGCAAAAAGAACCGGGGCGAGCAACAGAAGTATATATATATTCTTTTTTTTCATAAGTGTGTAATCAGAATTCATTTACAATGTTATCATCAATCTTTTTTGATTTTGTGTTGCACTTTTTCCTTTGCCTTATAAATCAAAACAAAGAAGAAAGGCACAAGCACAATGCCGAATACAATGGCAAAAATCATTCCAAAGAAAACTCCCGTACCTATTGCCTGACGGCTTGCAGATCCCGGTCCGCTTGCAAGAACCATAGGAAGCATACCCAATACAAAGGCAAGTGAAGTCATCAATATAGGACGGAAACGGAGTTGGGCGGCATGAATGGCCGACTGCACCAAATCTCCTCCATTATCCACCTGTACTTTGGCAAACTCAACGATAAGGATAGCATTTTTTGCTGCAAGTCCCACCAACATTACCAAGCCAATCTGGAAATAAATATCATTTTCCAAGCCACATACAGCAACGCCCAAATAAGCTCCCAATGCAGCTACCGGCAAAGAAAGCAATACAGCAATAGGCACAGTCCAGCTTTCGTATTGTGCTGCCAGGAACAGGAATACGAAGAGGAATACCAACGTCAGCACCAGTCCGGTCTGCCCACCGGCTTTCTTCTCCTGATAAGAAAGTCCGCTCCACTCAACACCTATATTATCCGGTAAATGTTCGCGCGCTATCTGTTCCATAATCTCCATAGCCTGGCCGGAACTGTACCCCTGTGCCGCCGAACCGAGAATAACTGCAGTAGTAAACATATTGAAACGTTTAATACTACCCGGACCGGTTGTATAGGATGCATTACCCAACGAGGTTAACGGAACCATTGCACCATTAGCTGCTTTTACAAAGAACAGATTAATATTCTCTTTGTGCTCACGATACGGAGCTTCAGCCTGAATATATACCTTATATATACGGTTGAACATATTAAAGTCATTCACATATACGGAACCCGTATAAGCTTTCATCGTAGAGAACACATCTGCCAACGGCACTCCCAGCATCTTCACCTTGTCACGGTCTACATCAAAATAGAGTTGCGGAATCTCAGACTGCAAAGAAGAAGAAAGTCCCGTCAATTCCTTGCGTTTCTGAGCATAATACATCAAAGTATCCGCTGCCTGTACCAGATTTTCAAAAGTAGCTTCCCCACGTGCCTCAAGCTGCATTTCAAAGCCACCGGATGTTCCCAATCCCGGGATTACAGGAGGAGTAGAAAGATAGACTCTACATTCGGGGTATTCCCTCAAATCCTTTTCCACTTTCTCCATTATCTTATTGATAGTGGTATTTTTGCGTTCCTCCCAGGGCTTCAATATAACAGTTAACTCACTGCGCGCCTGATTGCTTCCTACACGCGGACTGCTACCCGTTACATTCTGCACATAAGCCACATACGGATTCTGCTCCAGATACTGCACGGCACGATCGGTCACGATACGGGTACGTTCCAAAGTAGAACCTTCCGGCAGTTCCAACTCCACTTTAAAGTATCCCTGGTCTTCCACCGGCAAGAAACTGGTAGGAATCAGACGGTGAATGATGAAAATAGCTATCAATACCATACCGAATGCACTCATCAAACGTCTGGGATGCTTGATAACGCGGCTGATAACACCAATATACTTATGATTACTGATATTCAACCATTCGTTAATCTTACGGAACACGATATTCTTTTTCTTTCCGCTGTCGGGCTTCAGGATAAGCGAACACATCACGGGACTAAGCGTCAGTGCCACAACCGTAGAAAGCAATACCGATACAGCAATGGTAATAGTAAACTGGCGATATAATTGTCCGGTGATACCGCTCAGAAAGCTTACCGGAACAAATACGGCACAGAGCACCAATGAGGTTGCAATCAAAGCACTTGCCAAACCGTTCATTGCTTTTTTCGTTGCTTCATAAGGAGAGAGTTTTTCCGTTTCCATCAGATGTTCCACATTCTCCACTACCACAATAGCATCATCCACGACAATACCGATAGCAAGAATCAATCCCAACAATGTCAATATATTCAGCGAGAAACCGAAAATAAGCATGAAACCGAAAGTACCGATCAAAGAAATAGGCACTGCAACAACAGGTATCAAAGTAGCACGCCAGCTTTGCAGTGAAAGGAACACTACCAATACCACAAGAACCAATGCTTCGAACAATGTCTTATACACCTCGTGGATAGACTCCGAAATATAGGTAGTCATGTCAAAAGGTATCTCGTAACTCATTCCTTCAGGAAAGTTCGCACTGATTTCTTCCATTGCCTTCTTCACGTTGTCCGCCACTTCCATAGCATTGGCACCCGGAAGCATATAAATGCCGAGAACTGCCGCATTTTCACCGTTAATACCACTTTCCGTACTATATGAGGAAGCTTCAAGTGACACTCTGGCCACATCGCGAAGACGAATAATAGACCCATTGGCATTGGCACGGACCACAATATCCTCAAACTGCTTTGCCGAGCTCAAACGACCTTGCGTTGTAATAGGAATTGTAATGTCCAAACCTTGCACCGGCTGCTGTCCCAAAACACCGGCAGCCGATTCGCGGTTCTGGTCTTTCAAAGCATTCTGCAAATCCTGAACAGTCAATCCGAAATTTGCCAGTTTGTCTGGCATGGCCCAGATTTGCATGGCATAGTAACGGCTACCGATATTAGACACACGTCCCACACCGGGAATACGGCGTAAAAGGTCGAGTACGTTAATAGTAGCAAAGTTACTTAGATAGATTTCGTCGAATTTCGGATCATTGGAAGTCAAACAGATTGTCATCAGCTGGCTGGGAGCCTGCTTTTCTACCGAAATACCATTCTGAATGACTTCCGCAGGCAAACGGCTTTCCGCCAGCTTTATACGGTTTTGAATTTCCACGGCAGCCAAATCCGGATCGGCAGATACATCAAAGGTCACGGTTGCCGAAAAGCCACCGGAATTGGAACTGTTGGACTCCATGTACAACATACCCGGAGTACCGTTTATTTCCTGTTCGATAGGAGTCGCCACTGCTTGTGACACAGTCAGCGCACTTGCCCCCGGATAGGATGCACTGATTTTCACAACGGGCGGTGTTATCTGTGGGTATTGATCCACCGGAAGCATAGTCAGACCGATGATACCGACAATTACAATCACAATCGATATCACCGCCGAGAATACCGGGCGGTCTATAAAGAAACTTACTTTCATACTGTTATTTTACTTTGAGAGATTCTTATCCTTTTCTTTATTCTCAGAAGCGGCTTTCTTATTCAAAGAATCTGCCGGCTGCTCATCTTCCTTTTTGGGAGCAGCTGCTTGTGCACGCACTTTCATTCCCGGAGTAAGTTTATGGAAACCTTCCGTCACTACCTGCTCTCCTGCCGCCAGTCCGCGTTCAACAACCATATTGTTACCAAACTCAGGTCCTAATTCAATGAAGCGCTTTTCAACTGTCGAATCGCGGCGCATTACATATATATAAGCACCGCCTTTCTCAATGGTAACGGCCTTTTGAGGAACTGCCACAGCACCTTCGCGTACGTCCAACAACAGTTTTACTTTCGTAAACTGTCCGGGCAGCAATACTCTGTTCGGATTAGGCATTTCGGCACGAACGGAGAACGTACCGGTTTGCGGGTCAACCTGCGGTTCTGCAAAATCGACATAACCTTTGTAAGGATAAACAGTATTATCAGCCAAAGTAATCGTGATATTAGGCTGCCAAGAGCGGGTAGAATCCTGACGGCCTATCTCTATATTGCGCTCTTTGCTTTTAAGATAGTCCAATGCGGTCATGCTGAAATCTACCAATACCGTATCACTTTTTACTATGGTAGCAAGCAATGATTTAGCCCCGGGACCTACCAATGTTCCCAAGTCCACATTTCTTTCACTGATATGCCCTGATAGCGGAGAACGCACAATGGTATACCCCAGTTCCAATTCCGCCTGGTCCAGATCGGCCTGACTCATAGCAACAGAAGCCTCGGCCGTTTCATAAGCAGCCTGCGCATTATCCAAATCCAGCTGACTGGCAGCATTCTGTGCATACAAAGGACGAATACGTTCCAAATCCCGTTTGGCTTTCAACGCCTGCGCCTCATCTTTCTTTAACTGTGCACGAGCCTTGTCAGCCTTTGCACGGTATTGGTCTTGATTGATAACAAATAAAACCTGGTTTTTAGTTATATACGTCCCTTCGGCAAAAAGCATACTCTCCAAATAGCCTTCCACACGTGCACGGACTTCCACAAACTGTTGTGCACGTATACGACCTACATACTCACCAAAAATTTCCACATCACCCACTTCGGCAGGTTCTACAATAACAGTAGGTAATTCCGGCTGAATTTTCTTGGGCCAAGTCAATATCAGATAACCGGCAAGCAGCACTGTCATGCAGGCTATCATCATTATCACCCGTTTCTTTCTCAGCTTTAATTCTTTTTTTGTAAAAAATAGTCTCATGCTTGTTTGTTTATTTAATTTAACCCTATTTCCCATTTCAAAGCAAACGCAATGCCAAAGCAGGACAAAGGGTATTCTTTATTATATAATAGTTTAGTTATCAGACATGAACATATATATAAGTAGTAATATTCCACCTGCTTTCCACACTCACATTGTAGAAAATCTCCACAAATGTAGAATTATTCCACGAACTATTTCTCATTAAAAACACATAAATTTTCATTTTTTCACTCAACTCATGAAGAAAAACACTATCTTTACCGAAAATAACACTATTCATTCACATAAAAAGTAAAGATTATGGCAAGTAGAAAAGCATTGAAAAAGAACGTCAATTATATTGCCGGTGAATTATTCGCCGAATGCCTTATGAACAGTCTGTATGTACCCGGAACAGACAAGAAGAAAGCTGATGAACTAATGGGTGAAATTCTGAAAATGCAAGATGAATTCATCAGCCGTATCAGCCATACCGAACCGGGAAATGTAAAAGGTTACTACAAGAAATTCCGTTCTGATTTTAATGCAAAAGTAGACTCAATCATTGAAGCTATCGGCAAACTTAAATAATAAGAATGAAGAAAAGACTATATAGTTTTATCTATTATCGCCTGTTAGGTTGGAAAACAAATGTAACAGTGCCCAACTATGACAAATGTGTCATTTGTGCAGCGCCACATACATCCAACTGGGATTTGTTTATCGGCAAACTGTTTTATGGTGCCATCGGACGAAAAACCAGCTTTATGATGAAGAAAGAGTGGTTTTTTTTTCCTTTAGGATTGATATTCAGAGCCATCGGCGGCATACCGGTAGACCGAAGCCGGAACACATCTTTGGTAGACCAGATGGCAAACAGATTTGCCGGAAGCAAACTGTTTCATTTAGCCATTACTCCGGAAGGTACGCGCAAATCCAACCCTAACTGGAAAAAAGGTTTTTACTTCATTGCGTTGAAAGCACAAGTTCCTATCATGCTTATCGGTATAGATTATCCTACCAAGACTATAACTTCCACCAAGGCAATAATGCCAACAGGAGACTTTGAGAAGGACATGCATGAAATAAAGCTCTATTTTAAAGATTTTCGCGGAAAGATTCCTGAGAATTTCTCCGTTGGAATAAATTAAAAGACAACCGATAGCAACTGTTTACTAAAATGAACCAACTGCGTGTCAGTATCCTACAAATGGATATTGCTTGGGAGAATAAACAAGACAATCTTCGCCGTCTTCGCGAAAAGCTGGAAGCTCTTCGCGGAGCGACGGAGATTATTGTTTTACCGGAAACCTTTTCTACCGGTTTCAGCATGAACACCGACACATTGGCAGAGCCGGTAACAGGTAATACAATTACAACACTACGCCAATGGGCTTCAGAATATCAGATCGCTATTGCCGGAAGCTATATAGCTTGTGAAGAGAATTTTGTTTCATCTGAAAGCAATCCATCATCCTACAAAAACTCTACCTATTACAACCGCGCCTTTTTCCTCACTCCCGAAGGGGAAGCTTATTTTTACGATAAACGACATCTGTTCCGCATGGGCAACGAGACAGATAATTTCACGGCAGGCAGCCGTCGTATCATAATTCCGTATCGAGGTTGGAATATACTGCTACTCGTCTGCTACGACCTGCGCTTTCCGGTATGGAGCCGGAATACAGGCAATGAATACGACCTCCTGATTTACGTTGCCAACTGGCCTGTACCCCGACGTAAAGTCTGGGACATACTTTTACAGGCACGGGCATTGGAAAATATCAGTTACGTTTGCGGTGTAAACCGTATCGGTAAAGACGGTAATAGCTTCTCCTATAACGGCGGCAGCGCAATCTACTCATACAAAGGTGAAATGCAGATTCAAGTGCCCGACCATGAAGAAGGAACAGCTACGGCTACTCTTGAACTTTCCGCACTACAAGAATTCAGAAACAAATTTCCGGCATGGAAAGATGCGGATTCATTCACTATCGTCTCAGATAGTAATTCACGGTAGTCACTACCCGTATACTTTTAATATAAGGCGTATTGGCATCTCTGTCCGATATGGAGAATTGTCCCTGCGAAGCATTCCGTATCTTACCCAGGCTACTGTCTGAGTCTTTTGCAAACTTTTCGGCAGCGGCACGGGCATTTTTCGTAGCTTCTTCTATCATTTGCGGTTTCACATCATTCAAGCCTGTAAATTCATACACCACATTATAGCGATAATCACCTCCACTGATGGCAATACCCTGTTTCAACAGTTCAGCCTGTTCCGACATCAGTTTCCGTACCTTATCTACATTTTTTGAAGTAACCGTAATGACTGATGTAGCATTATACCGATAAGCAATATCACGATTTCCATAGCGTTCGGCCTGCATATCTATCACTTCCGGAGGGGCAATACTGATTTCTTCCTTAGCAATGCCGTTGCTTTCCAAAAATTTCACAATTGCCTTGTTTTTCTGTTCCATATTGGCATAAAGCAGCGACGGATCATTCCCTATATCTTTATACATCAAGGGCCATATCACCTTATCAGCAGGAACTTCCATCTCAGCCAACCCTTTTACACTGACAATACGTTCTTTATCTATAAAATCATTTATACCCCATTTAATTATCACTCCCAGCAGTACCATACCAACGGCAATAATAGCCGCTTCTACTTTCCATGTTTTCATAATCCATCGTTTTATTAAGTTTATCATAAGTAAAACAAAATAACGAAAATAAAGTTCCCGCTTACCATCATCCTGATTAAAAGATATTAAACAGGTATTTCTTTAAACATTACGTATTAAATTTTAGAGTATTTAATAGAAATACCTAAATGTATGGAGTGCATCTTACCTAAAAAGTAGTTATTTTTGTCCTTTGAAATAATGTCTGACGACTGAAACATTTAATTTATTAACACTAACCCCTAAATCCTATGTTGACTCAACTTATCAACGCACGTATTCTGACCCCTCAAGGTTGGCTCAAGGACGGTTCCGTACTCATCAGAGACGGAAAAATTTTAGAAGTAACCAATTGCGACCTCGCCGTTATCGGTGCACAACTGATTGATGTAAAAGGAATGTATGTACTGCCCGGCGGTGTAGAGATCCATGCACATGGCGGTGGCGGACGCGATTTTATGGAATGTACCGAAGACGCTTTCCGCGGTGCGGTCCAAACCCACATGAAATACGGAACTACCAGCATATTCCCTACTCTGTCCTCTTCTACCGTACCGATGATTGAACAGGCGGCAGAGACTTGTACGAAGATGATGGCGGAAAAAGACAGTCCTATACTGGGTCTGCACCTCGAAGGCCACTATCTGAACATGGCGATGGCAGGCGGACAGATGCCCGAGAACATCAAGAATCCCGACCCTAACGAATACATTCCTATCGTGGAAAACTGGCACTGCATCAAGCGTTGGGATGCTGCTCCCGAATTACCCGGAGCCATGCAGTTCGGAAAATATATCACCGGAAAAGGCATTTTGGCTTCGGTAGCCCATACACAAGCCGAATTTGAGGACATACGTACAGCCTATGAAGCCGGATACACACATGCTACACATTTCTATAATGCAATGCCCGGATTCCACAAACGCCGTGAATACAAATACGAAGGCACTGTGGAAAGCATTTACCTCATGGACGACATGACTGTGGAAGTTGTAGCCGACGGTATCCATGTACCGCCCACAATCCTGCGCCTGGTCTACAAGATAAAAGGTGTGGAACGGATGTGCGCCATCACCGATGCCCTGGCATGTGCGGCCAGCGACAGCAAAGAAGCTTTCGACCCGCGTGTCATCATTGAAGACGGAGTCTGTAAGCTTGCGGACCACTCCGCCCTTGCCGGCAGTGTGGCTACTATGGACCGGCTGATACGTACAATGGTGCAGAAAGCCGATATACCTCTGGCAGACGCCGCACGAATGGTATCCGAAACACCGGCACGCATCATGGGTGTATACGACCGTAAAGGCTCGCTCCAAAAAGGGAAAGATGCCGATATTATCGTAATGGACGAAGATTTGAAGATTAGAGCAGTATGGGCAATGGGTAAATTAGTGCCTGAAACCGATACTTTATCATAAAATTTATCCCAACATCATGCGGATGAACTTTGTTTTTCGTATTTTTGTTAAGTTTTGAACAAGCGAACAGCTTTAATCATTTATTAATAACCAAATATTGTATGAAAACCAATCTTAGTTCTCAAATTACTCTGAACAGAGTATCCCCCAGGTACTACAGACCGGAGAACGCTTTCGAGCGATCGGTACTGACACGTCTCGAGAAAATTCCGACAGACATTTACGAGTCTCCCGAAGAAGGAGCCAACCAAATTGCATTGGACATCGCACAGATGATTCGTGACAAGCAAAAGGCCGGACGCTTCTGTGTATTGGCACTGGCTGGCGGCAACTCACCGCGCAATGTCTATTCGGCCCTTGTGCGCATGCATAAAGAAGAAGGACTGAGTTTCCGCAATGTAGTGGTATTCAACCTTTACGAATATTATCCGTTGGCTTCAGACGCTGTGAACAGCAACCTCAATTCTTTAAAGGAAATGCTGCTCGACCACGTAGACATTGACATGCAGAACGTATTCAGTCCCAGCGGTACTATCGCCAAAGATACTATTTTCGAATATTGCCGTTTGTACGAGCAACGTATCGAAAGTTTCGGCGGCATTGATATAGCTGTATTGGGTATCGGACGTGTCGGTAATATCGGTTTCAACGAACCGGGTTCACGCCTGAACTCCACCACCCGATTGATTTTGCTGGACAGTGACTCACGCAACGAAGCATCCAAAATGTTCGGAAGCATTGAAAGCACACCGGTAAGTTCCATAACAATGGGTGTAGCCACGATTCTCTCCGCCAAGAAAGTATATCTGCTGGCATGGGGTGAGGAAAAAGCCAAAATGGTAAAAGAATGTGTGGAAGGTAACGTAACGGATACAATTCCTGCCTCTTATCTTCAAACCCATAACAATGCCCATATCGCCATCGACCTTTCGGCAGCCGCCAACCTGACACGTATCCAACGTCCCTGGCTGGTGACTTCCTGCGAATGGAACGACAAACTGATTCGCAGCGCCATCGTCTGGCTGTGCCAACTGACCGGAAAGCCGATTCTGAAACTGACTAACAAAGATTATAACGAAAACGGTCTGAGTGAGTTGCTTGCCCTCTACGGTTCTGCCTATAATGTAAACATCAAGATTTTCAACGATCTGCAACACACCATCACCGGTTGGCCGGGCGGCAAGCCGAATGCAGACGACACTTATCGCCCCGAACGTGCGAAACCGTATCCAAAACGTGTCATTGTATTCTCTCCGCATCCGGACGATGATGTCATATCCATGGGAGGTACTATCCGCCGACTGGTAGAACAGAAACATGACGTACATGTGGCCTATGAGACTTCCGGCAACATTGCCGTAGGCGATGAAGAGGTAATCCGTTTCCTGCACTTCATCAACGGTTTCAACCAACTCTTTAACAACAGTGAGGACCAAGTTATCAACGAAAAGTACACCGAAATCCGCAACTATCTGAAAGATAAGAAAGACGGTGATATGGACACCCGCGACATCCTGACTATCAAAGGACTGATTCGCCGCGGTGAAGCACGTACGGCATGTACCTATAATAATATCCCGTTGGATCACTGCCATTTCCTCGACCTGCCGTTCTATGAAACTGGTAAGATTCAGAAGAACCCCATCAGCGAAGCCGATGTGGAAATCGTACGTAACCTGTTGCGTGAGGTGAAACCCCACCAAATCTTCGTTGCCGGCGACCTTGCCGACCCACACGGCACACACCGTGTTTGTACGGATGCCGTATTCGCAGCTATCGACCTTGAAAAGGAAGAAGGAGCCAAATGGCTGAAAGATTGCCGCATCTGGATGTATCGCGGTGCATGGGCAGAATGGGAAATCGAGAACATTGAAATGGCAGTGCCCATCAGTCCCGAAGAATTACGTGCGAAACGTAACTCTATCCTGAAGCACCAAAGCCAGATGGAGAGCGCACCATTCCTGGGCAACGACGAACGTCTGTTCTGGCAACGAAGCGAAGACCGCAACCGCGGTACAGCTGCATTGTACGACAGCCTGGGTCTGGCATCCTACGAAGCTATGGAAGCATTCGTAGAATACATTCCGCTGTAAATGTTTGCTAAATAGAAACAAGAGAGTGGGAAGTGATGAACTTCTCACTCTTTTTTATGTATTTTTGTACGGTACTTAACCATCGGACATGAAAAAACTATATTTATCCATATTGTTCCTGCTCGCAGGAGTTGGTTCCGTCTTTTCACAAGACGTAGAACAGGCCGTTCGGGAACGGCTACAGGCCTTTTTCCAAACATATATCCCTGTCAATGTCAATATCGGTACATGCCGACTCGACAGCGTATTTATCGATTTCCACCGAAAAACAATCCGCATCTATGCCGATAATACATTCTCCTACCAGCCCTTCCGGCCGGAAACGGTGAACAGAATTTACCGGGACATCAAAGAAATTCTTCCGGGTCCCGTAACTTACTTCGACATTACTGTCTTTACAGATGGACATTCCATCAACGAACTTATTCCCAACACATACAGAAACGGAAAAAAAGACAAGAGTCGCCTGTTTACCGATATACACTATAAAGACGCTCCCTGGGTGACCCGTACATCCCGTCCTTTTGAAATAACCCGCGGACTGGAGGGACGCCATATCGCTCTGTGGCAAAGTCACGGAAAATACTACATCAATAACAAAGACAAATGGGGTTGGCAGCGTCCGCGCTTGTTCTGTACCTCCGAAGACCAATTCACACAATCGTTCATCCTGCCTTACCTCATCCCGATGCTGGAAAATGCGGGAGCCAACGTATTCACCCCTCGCGAACGGGACACGCAAAAACAGGAAATCATTGTAGACAACGATGACAACCGGAACACCACAAACTCCCTCTATCTTGAGGTAAAGAGCAGAAAAGCACAGTGGGAAAAAACCGCTCTGCCTGGATTTGCACAACAGAAGCGTATCTACACGGAAGGAGAAAATCCTTTTCATGACGGTACAGCCCACTTTGCACAAACTGAAAAGAAGAAAAACAAAGCCTTTGCCGAGTGGGTTCCCGACATCCCGGAAACCGGAGAATATGCTGTATATGTTTCCTATCAAAGCCTGCCCAACAGCGTGAGCGATGCCAAATACCTTGTATTCCATAACGGCGGTGTCGCTGAGTTTAAAGTAAACCAACGTATAGGCGGCGGCACATGGGTATATCTCGGCACTTTTACTTTCGACAAAGGAAGCAACGACTACGGCATGGTAGTATTGAGCAATGAAAGCCGGGAAAAAGGAGTGGTATGCGCCGATGCCGTGCGCTTCGGCGGTGGTATGGGCAACATTGCGCGCGGCGGCCAAGTCAGCGGTCTGCCCCGTTATCTGGAAGGCGCGCGTTATTCCGCCCAATGGGCCGGTATGCCCTACCCCGTATATGCCGGATACAAAGGACAGAACGACCTTTCGGATGATATCAATGTACGTTCGCGTACAATCAACTACCTGTCGGGCGGTTCCGTATTCAACCCCAAAGAACCGGGATTGGGAGTTCCTCTTGAGATGAGTATGGCACTGCACAGTGATGCGGGTTTCAGGACAGACGACCGGATTGTAGGTACACTCGGCATCTACACTACCCATTTCAACGATGGCAAGTTAGCGGCAGGAACAAACCGCTACGCTTCGCGCGACCTTGCCGACCTGTTCCTCACCCGTCTGCAACAGGACATCCGTTCCACTTTCAATGCAGACTGGACGCGCCGCAGCATGTGGAACCGCAACTACAGCGAGACCCGCCTGCCTGCTGTTCCTTCCACAATTGTAGAACTTCTGTCGCACCAGAATTTTGCCGACATGCGCTTGGGACACGACCCCAAATTCAAGTTCACGGCAAGTCGTGCCCTATACAAATCCATCCTGCAATATATCTGTACCCAGCATAATAAAGAATACGTCGTACAGCCCTTACCTGTCCACAATTTCTCCGTCCGCTTCGGTAAGAAGAAAAATACCCTGGAACTTTCCTGGCAAGGAGTGGATGACCCGTTGGAACCGACTGCCACACCCCGCGAATACATTGTCTATACACGCATCGGGCGAGGCGGATTTGACAATGGTGTACGCGTAAGCAATCCTTTCCACACTCTGAAGATAGAACCGGGCATCGTCTATTCCTTCAAAGTAACGGCAGTGAACCGGGGTGGTGAAAGCTTCCCGTCCGAAATCCTTGCCGCATACAAGTCCAAGCACGAAAAAGCACGCGTTCTCATCATCAACGGTTTCGACCGTATCAGTAGCCCTGCTGTGATAAACACACCCGACGAAGCCGGCTTTGACTTGACGAAAGACCCCGGAGTACCTTATCTATATGATATATCACTCTGCGGCAGCCAGCTGAATTTCGACCGCAAAGAAGCCGGAAAACGTTTGGGAGAAAGCGGCAATGAATACGAAGGAATAAAAATAGCCGGAAACACATTCGACTATCCCTTTATACACGGTAAAGCCATACAGACCGTCGGCGGCTACAGCTTTACTTCATGCAGCGATGAAGCCGTAGAAAACGGTAGTGTAGCATTGGAAGAATATCCAATAGCAGACTATATTCTGGGACTGGAAAAGACGGACGGCAATCTGTCACGGGCAACCTATTACAAAACTTTCTCTTCGTCCATGCAGCGTGCCTTGACAGCTTACTGCCGGTCGGGCGGCAACCTACTGGTCAGCGGTGCATACATAGGCAGCGACATGAACGACTCGCAAGGCAATCGGGAATTCACCCAAAACATCCTGAAATACCGTTTCGACAGCAGCTTACAGGTATCCGGTGAACATATCGGCATACAAGGTCTGGGGCGCATCCTCAGCATTCCCCGCCTGCCCAATGAACGGGCTTATCCCATAACAACCCCCGATTGTATCCGCCCTATGGCAACCGCCTTTCCCGTAATGACCTATACCGGGGGAAATCTTCCTGCTGCCGTAGCTTATAAAGGTAACGACTACCGCACATTCATCATGTCATTTCCCTTTGAAAGTATCCGGGAAGAAGCCGGCAGAACAGCAGTTATGGCATCCATTCTGCATTTCTTTTCCGCCGATAATGCAGGTGTGCACAGAGAATAACGGCAATCTTGATAAATAATCCGGTGAAATAGGTATAATCTGTGGTGAAAAACTTATCTTTGCTTTTACAGAAAATATGAATCACTGAATATTAACCATTAAAACATTAACGCCATGTACACTATACAAGCCAATCCCAGCGGAACCCGCAACTTGGAAATATCGGAAGAAAACCTTGCCACTATCGAAAAATACGGTCTCTTCCGTCATCTCATCGACAGTAACGGCATCGTGGACGAAACCGTGCTCGACAAACTCAAACTGAATATCCGTTCCCTCATCGCCGCCCAGGAAGAGGACAGCAAAGACCTGCTCGACCTCTGCATCGATGTTATCTACCACAACAATATGAAAGCCTTCGGATTACAGCAGCTTATCAAGCTCTACCTGCAATGGCTTTCCCAACAAACAATCATAAAAGAGGAAGAAAATAAATGAGAACCATCGACACACGCGGACAGAACCTGTACAGTCCTCTTATTCCGGCCATAAAGGCCATGTGCGAAGCCGGAAAAGGCGAGAAACTGGAAATCATTATGGACGATGCAACCGCCTTTAATGACCTCAAAGAGTATCTTGCCGAACAGGGAATCGGCTTCCGGGAGATTTATGACGGAGAGGAAATGCTGGTACAATTCTGTAAGTAATTAAAACTTTCCGTATCTTTGCACCCATGAAAGAGTACAGACTGACTGATTGGTTGCCTACAACCAGGAAAGAAGTGGAACTTCGCGGGTGGGATGAGCTGGACGTTATTTTGTTCAGCGGTGATGCGTATGTGGATCATCCGTCATTCGGGGCAGCCGTCATCGGGCGCATCCTCGAAGCGGAAGGTTTGCGTGTGGCGATTGTACCCCAACCCAACTGGCGAGATGACTTACGGGATTTCAAGAAACTGGGACGTCCCCGTCTCTTCTTCGGTGTCAGTGCAGGCTGTATGGACAGCATGGTCAACAAATACACAGCCAACAAACGTCTGCGCAGCGATGATGCCTATACTCCCGACGCGCGTTCGGACATGCGTCCCGAATACCCTTCGATTGTCTATACCCAAATACTGAAAAAGCTATATCCTGATGTACCTGTCATACTGGGCGGCATCGAAGCAAGCATGCGCCGGTTGACACATTACGACTACTGGCAAGACCGTGTGCGCCCAAGCATCCTCGTGGACAGCGGTGCCGATGCACTGATATACGGCATGGGTGAAAAACCCATTATGGAACTTGTACGAAAACTGAAACAGCAACAACCGATTCTTGACATCCCCCAATTGGTTTATCTTACGAAAGAAGTGCTGCCGCAAGAAGGAGATATCACCCTATTCACACATGAAGAATGTCTGAAAGACAAGAAGAAACAGGCTTCCAACTTCCGCCATATCGAAGAAGAGAGTAATAAATATGCTGCTTCGCGTATCTTGCAGGCCGTAGGCAGGCAAACTGTCGTTGTCAACCCGCCTTATGCACCCTTGACGGAAGCGGAACTCGACCGTTCTTTCGACCTGCCTTACACGCGTCTCCCTCATCCCAAATATAAGGGCAAACGCATACCCGCATACGATATGATTAAGTTCTCCGTCAACATTCATCGCGGATGTTTCGGCGGTTGTGCTTTCTGTACCATTTCGGCACATCAGGGCAAGTTTATCGTCAGCCGCAGCAAGGAAAGCATATTGAAAGAAGTAAAGGCAGTAATGGAATTGCCGGATTTCAAAGGGTATCTTAGCGACTTGGGCGGTCCTTCTGCCAATATGTACAAGATGCGGGGACGTGATGAAGCCATGTGTAAGAAGTGCAAACGCCCGTCGTGCATCCACCCCAAAGTATGTCCTAACCTGAATACAGACCACAGTCCGTTACTCGATATTTATCATGCGGTAGACAGTCTGCCCGGCATCAAAAAATCATTTATCGGCAGCGGTGTACGCTATGACCTGCTACTGCACCAAAGCAAAGACCCCAAAACCAACAAAAGCACGCAGGAATACACCCGCGAACTCATAGTCCGCCATGTCAGCGGCCGCCTTAAAGTTGCGCCGGAGCATACCTCGGAACGGGTGCTCAGCATCATGCGCAAACCGCCATTCAGCCAGTTCGGAGAGTTCAAAAAGATATTCGACCGTATCAACCGCGAAGAAGGTCTGAGACAACAGCTCATCCCCTACTTTATCTCCAGCCACCCCGGCTGCAAGGAAGAAGATATGGCGGAACTTGCTGTCATCACCAAGCGTCTGGACTTTCATCTGGAACAGGTACAGGACTTTACTCCTACCCCCATGACCGTTGCTACCGAAGCATGGTACACTGGTTTCCACCCCTATACACTGGAACCCGTATTCAGTGCCAAGACCCAGCGCGAGAAATTGGCACAACGTCAGTTCTTCTTCTGGTACAAACCCGAAGAACGGAGAAATATTATCAATGAACTGCGACGGATAGGACGAAAAGATTTGATTGACAAGCTGTACGGGAAATAACAGCACCGACAACCGGACCATCCATATCCTGTGACAGGCAACTTTCAATAAGTTAAAACATTCTTTTCTATTAAAATAAACTTACTTTCATAAAACAAATGAATAGTTATCGATGTTGATAGATGATAACTATTTGTAAAAATTAGTATACAGGCATATCATTAGAAGCTAATTGTTCCGTTTGCAATAATACCATCCGACCAATTAAATTTCTCTTGAACTTAGTAATAATAAAAGTACGAAAACCGGACATCGTATCCGGCTTTCCGGACTCCAACACTCTCTTAAAAGCAATCGGTTGGTAACAAAAAGTCAGTAGCAATGATACAGCGTACAATTAAAAACAGAATCCGATACTCAAAATATAAACTTCTGCTTATGCTCATAGGGGTATTATCGGCACACTCTTGGACACAAGCGCAAAACAGTCCGCCGACCAATGAAGTGATGATCGACATCGACACAACCGCCTCATGGGAAAAAATAAAAAAGAAAAAGACACATCTGGCTCTCAAAACAAATCTCCTGTACGCTGCTACCTTAACTCCCAATCTGGGTTTGGAAATAGGAATAACCCCGCAGATAAGCCTCAACATAGTCGGCAGCTATAATCCATGGAACCGTGAAGGGAAAAAAGGCGATAATGACAAGCTGGTACATTGGTTAGTGCAACCCGAAGTGAGATACTGGCTTTGTGAAGCATCAAACGGACATTTTATCGGCATTCATGGCATTGCCACAAAATACAATATCGCCGGGTATAGCCTATTCAGCATGCTCGATAAGAACTATCGCTACGAAGGTTGGGGAGCAGGAGTCGGAATCAATTACGGATACAGTTGGGCATTCTCCAAAAGATGGGGCATAGAGGCTTACCTTGGAATAGGAGTCGTGCAATTCACATTCGACAAGACAGATAACAGGGACTGGTGCTGTAACAAGTCCGAACATGCTGAAAAGACCTATTTCGGGCCCACCCAAATAGGCATTTCATTAATCTACAACATTAAATAATCCGGAGAAATATAAACCTAATGAATCCTATTATTATCATCATTTCATTCATTTCACTACTGATACCTGCCTATGCCCGGGCATCAACAGAAAACGGGTCTCAGGGGAGACACCTGTCCATCACTCAAATTCAAGTGCGGAATACAGGTGACAGTATAGAGCTCAGCTTCAGTTGTGCTCCCGCCCGGTTCAATACCCGAAAGCCGGAACGCATTACAGTTACTCCGGTAATTTCCGATGGCGATCATCAAGCACGGTTCCCCTCTTTTGCAATAATCGGCAAAAGGAAGAGGATGTCCCCTGCATTACAGTACAATGCAACCATGAAATACGAAGACTGGATGCGAGGAAGCATACTTACCTTTGAAAGCAATATTAAATTATGCGCCAAACAAGCCATACTGACAACAGCCGTTGTCAACAACAGAATACTTCAGGACCCGGATGCGGAAATCGTACAATTTACCGATACCGCCGAAACTGTCATACCTGTTCTTACTACTGCCGAAAAGCTGGCTCAAGACTACGATTTTCTGGCTGACGAGTCCACGAGAAGCGAATTTGATGAAGAAAACCGGAGCAATGCTGTTTCCATTTTATTTAAAACTGGTTCGGCAACCCTGCTTCCCGAATACCGGAACAACAGTCGGAATCTGGATTTACTGGTCGATATTATCCTGAAGATTAACCAGTCTCCCGACAGTCGCATCAGTCATATCCTGATTGCAGGTTATGCGTCTCCCGATGGCGATATCCGCATAAACTCCGACTTTGCAACGCTTCGCGCCGCTGCATTGAAAAAGTATCTGATGCGGCACACCCGGCTCGACTCCGGTACATTCGAGGTAATTAACGGCAAGATAGACTGGTACGGTTTGTCCCAGATGGTCGGTAAATCCGATATGCCGGATAAGGAAACGGTACTCAATATTCTCAGTGTCACTCCCGTCGAGGGAAGCTCGGGCAAACGTGGCAGAAAGAACGAACTTATGTACCTGAAAGCCGGAGTCCCTTACCGTTATATGCTGAAGAACTTCTTTCCGGCACTCCGTTCAAGCACCTGTATCAAGGTATTTTACGAAAAAAATAAGAATATAAAATAAAAAGACTCCCGACAGGGAGTATACAATTCACTTTTCTAATAACTTAACAAAACTTTAATTATGAAATTAAGAAATCTTTTGGCAGTTTCCGCAACTGCATTCACATTGCTGTCATGCAATGATTCAGACAATCATCCGGCTCCCGGCAAAGGTGAGTTAACCCCCATTACCGTCAATATAAAAGGAAATGCCGACACCCGTGCACTGACAGGAGAAGAAACGGGCGCAACCAACGAAAACGACATCAACTCATTGGAGTTCTTTGTTTTCAACAGCGACGGTTCTTTCCAGAAGTATTATAAACCGGCAAGCGTGGCATCCGACAATCAATACACATTCCTTGTCAACGCCGGCAGTCTGACCATCCTTACTGCCGCCAACCAAAACTTAGGTGAACCCTCACCCGCCCCTGTCTCTCTGGCAGATTTCAAAAAGAGCAGCTCATACAAAGAGCTTTCTTTGGATGGCACAAACTCCCGTTCGGACATCAGTACTTCCCTCGGGTTTGCCATGGCGGCAGAAGGGACGGCCAATGTAGTGGAAGGCGAGACAAACAAATTAAACCTTTCCATACGCCGTTTGCTGAGTAAGGTTGAAAGCCCCAAGGTAGCCCCGACCAACGAAATAAAAATACCCGATACCGAGTTACTTAAAATATTGGGACTCGGCACTTCCGAAGCCGTTCCAAACGATTTGAAATGGACATTCAAGGGTTACATGGTAATCAACGGCATCAACCAATCACTGGCTTTTGAATACGAGAACCTGACAAACTGGGAACGTTTTGCCACTGCATCCAACTTCAAAACTACATTCAGCCCCGACGGTGCAACTGTAGAGACCGTATATTCCGTAAAAAGCGATGATAACAGCGAAACATCAAACGGCTTCCTGCCGGCTGGCTACGACAAACCGGTCTATGTATACGAAAACATTCCTACCATGCTGCAAGGCGGCAACGGACAGGCGGCAACGGTATTCGACAAAGATGAAGTTGTGGCTTTCATCATCAAGGGAACATTCTCTGGCACAGGAGTTTCAGATGTGACCCGCTACTGGAGAGTCAATCTTCTGAAAGACGACGCTTGGAAAATATTCCGTAACAGCATTTACCGCATCACGATGCAGGACATCACTACCGTAGGATGGGGTACTCCGAAAGAAGCCGAAGAAGAAGGACCTGTTATCGACCCTTCCGAAAGCAGCATTACAATAGACATTGAAGTAGCCAAGTGGGATGTCAGAACCCAAGATATAGACCTATAAACGTACAAATATCGTGAAGAAAGTAATTCTAATAATATCAATGGCATTATCCCTCACCGGATGTACCCATGAAGGTCCTCACACAGGTTGTGACGAGGGCTCATTGAATCTGCTCTTCACGTATGACGGCAACACGGCCGGCTTTGACCAAACCATAGCCGAAGACATAGAATTATATCTGTATGACGACCAGGGAAAAAAGATGAATGAAAGGCATATCCCCTATGAAAACATCAAAGGGGGTAAGCCTTACCCTCTTGAGTTGTCCTATTCGGGAAATGCCTATCTTGTGGCATGGACATTGACAGGCAACGAGGATATCAAAAAGACTTCCCCCGCATTGCATGACGATGAAAGCTATTCCACCGCCAGGTTCAGTATGGGCGAACATGCCACGAAGCTGTCATCTGCCTATAACGGTTCCATGCAGGAACTCTTCCTGAGAAGTATGGCGTTTACCCACAACCGACAGGAAAACCGTATTCTCAGTGTCGATGTCCAAAAACAGTTATGCAGCATTTCCGTCACCATAGAAGAAGGAAGCAATTTCGCAACCCGATACCCCGGAACACTCAGCATGGCCATTTACGGTTCATCCCATTCATACAATATTGCTGAAGACAAACAAAACGGCAGCAGGATTGTGATAGAAGACAGCTTCGCCTATATAGAGAGCAGCAATGAATACGTTGCAGAGAACAAGGTCATGCCTGCTTCCGTCGATTCGGCAACCGGGCAGAGAGACAATATTGTTGTCACGATTCTTGAAGACGGAGCAGCCTGCCTGAGCGTAGATACGGAGACTCAAGCGCTACGAGGCGCACAAATCAATGTTGTAATCAGACCGACGAAAATGGAAGCGATTATTACAGTCGGCTCATGGCAGATTCGTAAGGCAGTGACTGTACTTTAATAAAAAAACGGTAAAAATATGAGAAAATCATTTATACTATTAACAATATGCGCATTGGCGGGACTTTGGTCGTGTCAGTCAAGGATTGAAGACGAAACTCCCATTACGTACGCTTCGGACGAATCCGAAGTGGAAATTACTGTTGCAGCGGACAGAACGCCCCGCAATGTCCCGTCAGCCACTCCGGACGAAAACATCATCGATAATCTGGATATATTGCTTTTCGATTCCAACGGAAAGTTTATATGTTGGCGGGCGACTTTCAAGATAAACGAAAAGTTGCGGACGACTCTTCCCGTAGGCAAAGACTACGATGCCTATTTCTTGGCCAATTGCCGTAGCTTCATCGGGGAAATGCTTCCCGATAAAGTTACGGAAAAACAATACAGGCAGCAGGCGGATTGGGAAGTCTTCCGAAAAACCTTGGTTGATGCAAACCCTCAAAGGCTGCTCCAGGAAAATACAGCTTTTATCAGCCTGCCCATGTGGGGAATGCTGAAGAAGCAGGATGTAAACGACCGTGTAATCAATTATTGGCCGCTACTGAGCCTGACCCGTTCGGTCGCATCAGTAGATGTGTATGTAGCCAATGGCATCGACTATTTTATATTAAAAGACATCACCCTGTTTCATGTGCCCGACAAGGGCTTCTTAGGCAATGTCCCTGCTAATGTTACAGATGGGCAGGCTCTGGAAGCCTCTTCACCCGCAGATATGCAGACCGGCCTGACTTTGGAATCGGACAGCTACAACAGCACCGACCGTTCCATTGCCAACAAGCTTTATCTGTACGACAACGATACGGAGAACGAAACTGCAGACAAGAAGCATACCCGCCTCGTCATCGGAGCCGAATACAAAGGAACGAAAGGCTATTACCCCGTTGATTTTGAAGATACCGATGCAGACAAGCTCATCAAAATCATACGGAACAAGAAGTACGTATTCAATATCAATTCTGCCGACGGTCCGGAATATGCGGATAAGGAAACAGCCGCCAGCCAGCCTTCCGTCCATATCAATGTCAACATCATAGAATGGGATATGACGGAAGGACAGATGGGAGCAAGCGGCAATTACTACTTGTGGACGGAAAAGCGTGAAGCGGTATTATACCGCAAGGCAAACTCTGCTGTTACTATCGGCATGAAAAGCAACATCCTGTCAGAAGCTATTACCACGGCTTTTAAAACGGACCTAAACGGGCCTGCCACAAACATCGCAAACGGCATCCGCAACAACCGCTTCGAAGCCCTGTTTGTGAACGATGCCGACGGCTATCCTGCCGGACTGAAAATAACGGCTTTGGGAGACTACGATAAAAACTCCGCCGGTACCAACTCCGATACAATCGTGCTGCTTTCCGGACGAATCAGACTGGAAATACAAATACACCTGTATAATCAAGGGCAGAACGACTGGGAACTGGATGGCGACATCAGCACCGATTTAGGAGAATAATTATATAACATCATTACAATAAAAACAATCAACATAATGAGAAAAATATTATGGTATGCTTTTCTTCTGATACCGGCCGTTTTCACGTCTTGCAATTTGGAAGACGATAGCGGGCTCATTCCACAAGAAAACAGTAAACTGACTATCAGCTTCAGTGTACAAGACCCTGCCAGCGGATTGGCTACACGTGCGGCCATCGCACCGGAAGCCGGGGAAGAAAATATAAAAACGCTCGATTTGATTTTCTTCGAATCAAACGGTAACGGTACCGGCACATTCAAAGGCTGGAAAGAACTGACCTCTGCATCCGACTCTCCCTTGGAGATGAATACCGACATTGTGTTCGACTTTTCGGATATAGGACTAAAAACGACAGATGCTTATGATATTTTAGCTGTAGCCAATATGGGAAGCAGCTATCTGCCCACAGACGGTTCGCAAAGTATGGACGACTGGAAAAACGCCATTAAGAACAGCAACTTCAAAACAGCCCGGGCGGAAGTACAGGCATTTATGGCAGGTACATCCGCAGATATCCCCGAATATATTACAAAACCGATAGTGAG
>OLNO01001054.1_pt1 | contig 24470 bp, 16 predicted proteins | sample 1672861 | NCBI WGS metagenome assembly OLNO01 (sample SAMEA3136731, study PRJEB25190) | human gut metagenome | reverse complement strand
GCTCGCGTTCGCGTGGCACGCCGCGCCTGGCCAACCGTCTGCTCAAACGCGTGCGCGACTATGCGCAGGTGCGCGGCAACGGTCCTATTGAGCTTGATATTTGCCGTCAGGCACTCGAGTTCTTCGAGATTGATGAGCTTGGTCTGGACTGGATGGATATTCGCATCTTGGAGACGCTCGCCAAGACGTTCTCCGGCCGTGCCGTGGGCCTGACGACCCTTGCCAGCGCGGTGGGCGAGGACCCGGGTACGCTCGAGGATGTCTATGAGCCCTATCTGCTGCAGTGCGGCTTGATGATTCGCACGCCCCAGGGCCGTCAGGCAACGCTCCGCACCTTTGAGCATTTGGGTATCGAGCCAGCCGTTTAGAGTCGGGTTTGTTTTGGCTAGTCTGTAGGCTATCGCTGAGCATTGGATAAACATATCGCCATTCATCGGTTACGGGTGTTTTACTATTGCGCGCCCGTGCTATGCTGAATTGGTCTTTTTCTCATCCGGTAACGAAAGGACCGCCCATGCCTACTGACATCGAAATCGCACGTTCCGTCACGCCGCTGCCCATTACCGAGGTGGCTAAGAACGCCGGCGTCGACGTAAAGCACCTGATTCCGTACGGCTTCGACAAGGCTAAGGTCGACTATTCGCTGCTCAACGAGCCGACCGATCACCAGGCCAAGCTCGTCCTCGTGACCGCCATCAACCCCACGCCCGCTGGCGAGGGCAAGACCACCACGACCATCGGTCTGGCCGATGGCCTGCGCCGTCGCGGTGTCAAGAGCGCTGTGGCCCTGCGCGAGCCCTCGCTCGGCCCCGTCTTTGGCGTCAAGGGCGGCGCCGCCGGCGGCGGTTGGGCCCAGGTCATCCCCATGGAAGACATCAACCTGCACTTTACCGGCGACTTCCACGCTATCGGTGCCGCCAATAACCTGCTGGCCGCCATGCTCGACAACCATATTCAGCAGGGCAACCAGCTCGGTATCGACGTCAAGCGCATCACCTGGAAGCGCGTCGTCGACATGAACGACCGCCAGCTGCGCCATGTTATCGACGGCATCGGCGGCAAGGCTCAGGGCGTGCCGCGCGAGGACGGCTTCGATATCACCGTTGCCTCCGAGGTCATGGCGATCCTGTGCTTATCCACGAGCATCAACGACCTCAAGGAGCGCCTGGGCGAGATTGTCGTCGGCTACAGCTATGCCGGCGAGCCCGTCCGCGCCCGCGACCTCAAGGCTCAGGGCGCCATGGCCGCGCTGCTTAAGGATGCGCTCAAGCCCAATTTGGTGCAGACGCTCGAGGGCACGCCCGCATTTGTCCACGGCGGTCCCTTCGCCAATATCGCCCACGGCTGCAACTCCATCATGGCCACGCGTATGGCCATGCGCTTTGGTGATGTCGCCATTACCGAGGCAGGCTTTGGCGCCGATCTGGGTGCCGAGAAGTTCCTCGACATCAAGTGTCGCATGACGGGCGTTCGTCCCAGCGCCGTCGTGATTGTCGCCACCGCCCGTGCGCTTAAGTACAACGGCGGTGTTGCCAAGGCCGACCTTAACGACGAGAACCTCGAGGCCCTCAAGGCCGGTATGCCCAACCTGCTGCGCCACGTCGACAACATTCAGAATGTCTACGGTCTGCCCTGCGTGGTCGCCATCAACCGCTTCCCGACGGACACTGAGGCCGAACTCGAGCTCATCGAGTCCGAGTGCCAGAAGCTCGGCGTTAACGTTAAGCTTTCCGAGGTCTGGGCCAAGGGCGGCGAGGGTGCGCTCGACCTGGCCGATGAGGTCATGCGCCTGATTGAGCAGCCGAGCGAGTTCAAGTTTGCCTACGAGGACGGCGCCGATGTTGCTGATGCCCTCGAGGCCGTCGCCACCAAGGTCTACCGCGCCGACGGCGTTGACTTTACGCCGGCTGCCAAGCGTCAGCTCGCCGAGCTGCGCGAGAACGGCTTTGGCAACCTGCCGGTGTGCGTCGCCAAGACCCAGTACAGCTTTAGCGACAACGCCAAGGCGCTGGGCGCCCCCGAGGGCTTCCGCATCACCGTGCGCGAGCTCAAGGTTTCCGCCGGTGCCCACTTTGTGGTCGCGCTGACTGGCAGCGTCCTGACCATGCCGGGCCTGCCCAAGGTCCCCGCGGCCGAGAACATCGACGTCGACAACGACGGCAACATCACCGGCCTGTTCTAAGCCTGCTGCTTATAGCCGCTTGCCCGCCCCGTCGTGCCCCAAGGCCCGGCGGGGCTTTTTGATCCTTAGGCACGCGCATGTCTTGTAGATACCGACGGCCTTTGCCCATCATAGGCTTTTGCGCGGGTAGAATGCATGGATAACTTGATGCTTACAGGCGACGGAAAGGAAACGTTGCATGGACCAGGACAAGACGACTGTGATGGGCGGATATGGCTCCGCACAGGCTGGCGGCAGCGCCGATGCGACCCGCGTTGTGTCGAACCCCGGCAATGCTGCCCCCGATGCGACGCAGGCGTCCGCCGAACCCACACGAGTTATGGGCTATAGCGATACACCGCGGGATCCGTTTGATTATGCACCGCAGGACCCGTATGGCAATGCAACGCCGGACCCGTATGGCAATGCGGCGGCAGGCGCTTATAATAACCTGCCGCAAAATCCCATTCCGCAGCCTCAGCAGACGACGTATATGCCGCGCACGGCACAGTCCCAGCCTCGTTATGAGTCGCGCGATCCGTATGCGCGCCAGCCTTATCGTGAGTACCCCAAGTCGATTCCGCAGTATGGTGAGGACGAGGAAGAGGCGCCGTCGCGTTCGTCGAGTGTGATCAAGAAGATCCTCATTGTGCTGGCGATCTTCTTTGCCCTCTCGATTGTGTTTGCCATCGTGTCGGGCATGCTCAACAAGCGGGGGAGCTCAACGGCCGATACCGAGCAAACCGAGTCCGCCTCGTCTAGCACCGTCGATCTGAGCGATATCCCGGGGCAGTACTGGTCCAACGCCAAGAAGCTCCTCAAGTCGCGCGGCGCCGATCTTTCGAATGCTGTGATTCTGACTGACGACGGCTCGACGCCTGTTGTCGATGCCAACTGGGTCGTCACATCTGCCTACTACAACGCTGACGGCAACCTGGAGGTCCAGCTTACGCGCAAGGACGGCTCGTCGGGCAATGCGTCCGGCGATCAAGGTACCACGGACAGCTCGAGCTCCAACACGCTGGAGGACCTGAGCAATAAGGCGCAGGAATTGGGAGACAAGGCGCAAGAGCTGGGCGATACGGCACAAAACCTGGGCGATACCGCGCAGAACTTGGGAGACATGGCGACGGATGCCTGGAACGCCCTACAAAACGGCATTTCGGGCGCACAGGGAAACTAGCGGCCGAGCGGCTAGAGCCTTAGCGGTGCAAACAAAAACGGGACGCAGGATCGCGTGACCGGGCGCATAGGCGCGCTGGTCGGCGGTCCTGCGTCCCGTTTTGCTGTCGATTACAGCTGCTCTGCCGGACGCTCGGGCGAGCTAAAGCCGGAGTCAAACGTGACGACGCATGATGCATCGGGCCTGCGCTCGTGCACGATGCGCGTGACGAGCTCCAGCAGCTCCTCGTCGGATATGTCAAAGCCGTCGGGACGCACCAGGTCAAACGAAACAAAGCCGTCGTGCTCGTGCAAGTCGTGGATGGAAAGCGCGGGGTCGATCTGCGCTACGCCGCGCTTGACCCAGCCGCGCAAGTCATCGCCGGTTGTTGCAATGGGGTCGCAGTGCAACGTGATGGCGATGCCCATCTGGCGTTTGATATCGTGTTCGATGGTGTCCAGAATCTCGTGGTGCTCAAAGGCATCGCCCTCGCCGGGCATTTCCACGTGTGCACTGGCAAACTGGCGGCCGGGGCCGTAGTCGTGCACCATGAGGTCATGAGTGCCCAGGACCTGGGGGTACGACATGATCCTGTCGCGGATTTCCTGGACGAGTTTGGGGTCGGGCGCTTGTCCCAGCAGCGGGCTGATGGCGTCGCGCACCAGGCCCATGCCGCTGATGCAAATGAAGATGCCCACGCCCAGGCCCGCCCAGCCATCGAGGTCAAAGCCGGTCGTTTGCGAAATGAGCGCCGCCGCCAAGACCGAGCCCGAGGCGATGACATCGTTTTTGGAATCCTGCGCCGTGGCGATGAGCGTCTCCGAGTCGATGCGATTGCCCAGCGTGCGGTTGAACGCCGCCATCCAGAACTTGACGAGCATGGATGTAGCCAGTGCCGCAAGGGAAACGAGTGTGTAAGCGGTGGGGGAGGGCTTGATGATCTTGGTAACGGACTCGAGCACCAGGTTGATGCCGACGGCACAAACGAGGACGGCGACAACCAGACCGGCGAGGTATTCGTAGCGGCCGTGGCCATAGGGGTGGTCTTCGTCTGCCGGGCGGCTGGCAAGTCGGAATCCGAGCAGGCTCACGATGTTGCTCGACGCATCGGAGAGATTGTTGAAGGCGTCGGCGATGAGCGAGACGGAGCCGGCGAGTAGGCCCGCGATGCCCTTGGCCAGACACAGGGTAATGTTGAGGCCAATGCAAATGAGGCTTGCGGCAAAGCCCGCGTTGGTACGGCGAGTCGTATCGACCGGCTCGCCCTCGCTGCCGGGAACAAGCGTATGTACCAGCCGATTTACAAATAGCATGGCGATCGTCCTCACAATCATGGTTAAGGGGATAGTGTAGCTCGCATGGGCGCACCGTGCGCCGGTGCTCAGAAAATGCAGTAATGGTCTGCTGGAGCTAACGAGCGGCCCTTCTTGTCCGACCGGGTGCTCCATTTTGGGCCACATGGGTATGGGCATGTGCCTGCCTGCCCGACATACTTAATGTCGACAGCCCCTGCGCAAAGGAGGACGTATTCATGGACGAGATGTTTGCCATTAAATGCCAAAACTGCGGCGGCCCTATGTACTCACACCAGGCTAAACGCAGCTTTGAGTGCGCCTATTGCGGCACGGTCGTTCCGTGGCAGGCCGATGCGGGGGAGCCCAAGAGCGCCCTGGGCATTCGCCATACGCCACTGACGGTTGTCGATGGACTGCTTAAGCTCACCCACGTGTCGCAGCTCGAGCGCCCGGAGGACCCGGACTGGTATTTCTTTAATTCACACTGGCGCAATCAGTCGGTTCTGGAGCATCTGCTGTGGGAGGACCGCGGCACGGCGCAGGAGTTCCAAGAAGCCACGCACGTGAGCATTCCCTGCCCCTTCTGTGGAGCGTCCTTTGAAGGCGAGTCCACTCAGCGCGTGCTTGAGTGCCCGTCCTGCGGAAATAAGATCGGCGTTGCCGACCTACTCAAGCCCGGTACCTTTAGCAAGCGTCTGACCATGGGCGTTGGTGCCGAGTACGTGCCTGAGCAGGGTATTCCTTGCGAGATAACGCCGCAGCAGGCACGTGCCAACGCGCTGCAGCTGGTGCGCCAGTATCCCGATGCCTTTGCCGGGCACGACGTGGAAGACGCGATTCAAAATGACATGTCGCTCTTCTACTTCCCCATGGCGCTCGCGGATTTGCGCATGATGGCGTCCTTCCCGGGCAAGGGGCTGAGCAAGGAGACCCTGGTGTACTACGAGGTGCTCGACTGGGCGTATCCGCGGGCAAACTACCTGGACGTTCGCCTTATGGGCATTTTGGAGCCTTGGGACTTTGCCAAGGTTGGGCCGTTCGATCCCGCTATGCAGGAAGGCGACTTCCGCGTTGTCTCCGTCGATGCGTCTACCAAGGACCAGGTGGTCATTGATAAGCTGGCGCTCGACATTGCCGGCAACGATGCCGAGGCGGTGCTGGGGCTCAATAAAAAGAGCATCCGCACCTGGGCGCGCAAGGCTCGCAAGCATAAGGACGGCCTGGTGATGGTGCCGGTCTACTTTGTCGATCGTCCGGCGACAGACGGCCGCGATGGCGAGCAGGTGCGCATTGCCGTAAACGGCCAGACGGGCCGCGCGGCCGCGGCGGTGTTTAGCGACAAGCGTGAGACGCATGTGGTGGCGCCGCTCAACCCGAGTCTGCATCTGTCCAGAGAAAGCACCGTGCACGCCACGCCCATCGAGGTCAAATACGTTAAATCGCCCTTCCTGTACCAGATCGTGCGCCGTGGAGGCGGCGAGCAACCGCGCCAGGTTGCAGCGGTTGCCGAGGGTTCCTACCGAGAAGAAAAGCCCAAACGTCGCGGCCTGCTGGGTGCGCTATTTGGTAAGTAGGGGAGTGGTGTCAGTTGGCGCTGCGATCCGATAGCTAGAGGAACGGGGCAGCTCGCAGGAGTGCGGACTGTCGTCTGATTGTTTGAGGGTGCCAGATGTAAATAATCGGTGGAGCGGCTGCAAAAGAGCCGTCTCGCTGGGTAAAATCAGGATGTGCCGCGGAACCCGCTCCTCAGCTAGTCACACTTCGGAAGCGCGGGCAACGCAGGTATTATCGTCTAAAGGGCCGGCTGCAACCGGCCCTTTTTATGACTCCCTTCGCTATCCGTTACTGCTTATATTCCCGCCAGATCGAGTAGAGGTTCCGGGCAATGCCGGTCACATACATCGAGAGGCGCAGGATTTCAAGAAACAAGTTCATAGGCTTCACCCCAATCGGAGATCGGAGCGTTGCCCGCAGGCGGATTCCGCGGCAGTCAAGATTTTACCTCACAGGCCGCGGTGGGAGACATCCTGCCCATTCCATGGTTTGGAACAGTGTCGATCTAACGGGCAATCAAACCCCTAGCACTCTTTGAATTGAGCAAGCATCTGCCCGAAGAAGCTGAGCCCGGATGGCTCATAAATGAGTGAGCCGCCATCTTCGGTTCGGTAGACCCCGCAGGGGAGGTAACGCCCGTCGGGGAGAACATAGAGGTTGGCTTCTTCCTTCAGTCCTGCTGGAAATAGCGGAATCCCGTTTTCGTCCACTTGGAACTCGTCTATATTTGCGATCTTTCTTTCCGTGGTGCCTCCTGGTCAGTTTCTATCGTAAGTGCGCCCTAAAACAAACACTGCTCTATCAGCTCTTTACCGCGCAAGGCGTCGGTCCACTCCTGCGGAATTGCGTCGATGCCGTATACCGTGCCGGCGAGGGCGCCGGCAACGGCTGCGGTGGTATCGGTGTCGTCGCCTAGGTTGACGGCGGCAAGCACGCAATCTTCGTAGCTGTTAGTGTTGACGAAGCACCAGGTGGCTGCCTTAAGCGTGTCGCGCACGAAGCCACCTGACTTGATCTCCTGCTCAGGCATGCCTTTCAGATGGAGTGCCCACGAGGGGAGCGCGTCGTTCATCACATTCCTCATCAGCTCAACAAATATGATGCATGCATCGGTTGATGTTCTGTGGGCGTGCGTGATTGCCGAGACCTCGCGGATCTCGTTGTCCGTCGCATCGGTGAACGCTAGGGGAGCGATGCGCATGAGCGATCCGTTGCCGTTGTCGCGCTCGCCGGAGCCTCCTTTGCCGGTGTGCAAAGCGCGGGCGGTCGTGCCGCCGTAATCGAAAACGCCGTCGATCGTATACTCGCCACGGGCAATCCAACTTACGAACTTGTCGCGCATGTCCGCGGTGTCGATGTGCCCAAGCTCCCTAATCGAGTCGCAGGTAGCAAGCGTCATGGACGTGTCATCGCTCCAGGTGCCGGCGGGCTGCCCATGCGTGCCGTAGCCGATCATGTCGGTGCATTCGAACGTGCCGCGGGGCCTGAACTCGTAGGGAACGCCCAGTGCGTCGCCGACGGCGAGCCCATAGATGCAGTCGCGCAGTGTTGTTTTCGGTCTGTCTGTCATGGAAAGCTCCTCTTATCCCAGGTGATGTGGAGCGCCATCGGTGGTGTCGGTCGCAACGTATTGCTATCCTTGTGCTTCGCCATTAGTCGCTTCGTTGATGGCGCGGTACTCGGCACTCAGCTCGCGCGCCAGCTCTTCCTTACTTGGAAGATACGGCAGGTATTTGGCGGCAAACACTTGGTCGTTGTCTTCGGGCAGCGTGTACTCGACAATCGAATCGCTTTTGTCCGCGCAGAGCACGATGCCTATGGGCGGATTGTCGCCTTCGTTCATGAGCTCGCGCGTGTAGTAGTTCACATACATTTGCATCTGGCCCAAGTCCTGGTGCGTAAGATCGTCCGTCTTAAGGTCGATAAGCACGAAGCAGCGCATCAGATAGTTGTAAAACACAAGGTCAATATAGAAATGGCGCCCATCAAAGGTGATGCGCTTTTGGCGCGCCTCGAAAGCGAAGCCACGGCCAAGCTCCAGTAGGAACTTCTGAAGATGTGTGATGAGCGCCTGCTCTAGATCGCTCTCGCGAAACGCAGTATCGTCCGAGAAACCTAAAAACTCCAGTACATATGGGTCGCGGATGATATCCTCGGGGCGACGAGCCGGGGCGCTCTTCTGGATTTCTTGGGCGGCGGCCTCCTTGTCCTTGCTGGCAAGCAGGCGCTCGCGGAACATGGTGTTGATCTGGCGCTCGAGCTGACGCGTGCTCCAGCGAGAGTCAGCGCATTCGTTCATGTACCAGGCGCGAGCTTCGGGGTCGGGAATGCGCATCAGCCTGCGGTAATGAGTCCAGCTCAATTCGCTACGCAGTGCGTCGCGAATTGGAAACGCAAGAAAGAACTGACGCATATTGCGAAGGTTTGCGATGCCAAAGCCTCTTCCGAAATCCGCTGTAAGCCTTCTGGAGAGGCCCGCAATCAATGCCTCTCCATATGCTGCGCGCTCCTCTCCACCCTGTTCATCAACAATACTCTTGCCGATTTCCCAATATGCCTCAACCATCGCAAAGTTAACGGCGGTATAGGCCTTGTCGCGAGCGGCGTTGAGAATCGAGGAAACCTGCTTGTAAAAACCTTCGGGCACGATTGCCGATTCTCCACGGTTTACCAGTTCGCCCATCACTGTCGCCCCACTTTCCTCTTGTGGAATGCATCTTTATCGCATTTAGTTTAAAGCCTCGCGCGGACACGAATTGCTGTGCTGTCTGACATCTTCGCATGGGGCCTTGAGGTGGTTAAAATGTGGCCATAGAGACAGTTTTAATGAACCCCATGGGGGTGACGCGCATGGACAACAACACCTTGCTGTTCCAGGACAAAGGTTCGGGCGGGTTTAAAGACGTCAGGATCTACCCCAACCGCATCGAGGTGTTCAAGAAGGGCACTTTCGGCGGCAAGCATATCGAGATTGTCTACCTTAAGGACATCACGGGCGTTAACAGGATCAAGGGCCGCAATGTTTTTCTGCGCAACAGGTTGTTGACTGCCTGTGTCTTTTGCCTGAGCAGCCGCTCCCGGGCTCAGGAATTCGTCAACGTGCTCAATATGGTGATGTGACCGGGCGCTTTCGAACACAAAAAGCCGGGATGCAAGGAGTCACACCTTGCATCCCGGCTGAGCTAAAACGGCGCTGCTGCATGCCGTTGGAGCTTTAGCGCTTGATCTCGATATCGTCGAGCTTAACGTCCATGGCCTCGGTTTTTGCCTCGGCGATGTCATCGGCAAATTCCAGAGACTTCATCATGGTTTCGACGGCATCCTTGTGCTCCTCGACATTGTCGATGCGCACGTAGACGCTGCCGCCGCCTGCTTCGGTGAAGTACTCGGTCGTCACGCCGCCCGAGTGTGTATAGGAAGCGTTGCGCCAAGTCTTGCCGTTGTACTTGACGGGGTCATTCTCGGTCCACTCAAAGCTGGCATTCCACTTTGCCTCGTAGTCGAACAGCTCGTCGGCGTTCTTGTCAGGATCGAAGACGGGGATGAAGCGGTCGCTGGCGTGCTCGCTCTCGGTGAACTTAAACTGGGCCCTGTCGGCCGTGTCGCCGGCAACATCGGTGATCTCAACGCCCTCGGGGACCTCGACCTTAAACCAAATGAAGTCGGTCCTCATATCCACGGCTGGCTTTTCTGCTCCGCCGCCACCGCCACTGCCGGTAGCGCCGCCGCTTCCGCCACAGCCCACCAGGGCAACCGCGGCAAAGAGACTGATGCAGAGGGTGAGAATCGCAAAGGCCTTCTTTTTCATGGTCGTGTCCTCCTCGATCTGTAACCGCCCATGGATTACCTGCTTTTACTGTACGCGTTGACGGCTCGCTAGGGTGGGCCATGTGTCCCATTCTGAGGGCCGGATTTGCGCCGTTAAGTGGCAATATGTTCGGGCGCAAAAGAGGGGAGGGCCGATGTTGTCGGCCCTCCCCGGGGTTGGGTGCCCGTTGTTTTAATGGGGCGCGCGTACGTGGGCGTTGCCCCAACAGATTCCTTGTTTATAGATATGCCCCAGTTTGTGACGTCCGGAAGTCCCGAAAGGTGGGCCATGTGTCCCATGTTTGCGTTGGCATGGCCTATCGTGTGCCATAGAAATCCGCGATGGCCAGGTGTACTGACGCTAATGTGCTTATGGGCTAGACTTAGCATCATTACGTGTTTGATGCGGTTGGCCGGCGGTTGCCGCCCGACCGATCTATATGACTTGAAGGTGCATGCGTATGAGCCAAGAGATGATGGACAAGACCTGTCGCGGGTTTGCCGAGGCGCTGGCCGCGCGCGAGCCGGTTCCTGGCGGTGGCAGCGCGAGCGCCTTTGTGGGCGCGCTGGGCGCCTCGCTGTGTGGAATGGTTGCCCGCTACGGTGCGACCAATCCCGCGCTTGCTGATCGTGCGGATGACCTGACGCGCGCGTTTGCCCAGGCTGATGAGCTGGCGCAGGAACTAGTGGGTCTGGTTGCCGAGGATGTGCGCGCGTACGGCCAGGTGTCTGCGGCATACGGTATTCCTTGTGATGACCCGGCTCGACCCGTGGCGATTCAGGACGCGTTGCGCGTGGCGGCCATGCCACCGTATCGGATCATGGATGCCTGCGCCCGCGCGCTGGCGCTGCTCGAGGACATGGCCGACAAGGGTTCGCGCCAGTTGCTGTCCGACGTGGCATGCGGCGCCGTGTTCTGCCGCGCCGCCATGCAAGGCGCGAGCCTGACGCTCTTTGCCAACACCACATCTATGAAAGACCGGGCGCGCGCCGAGGAACTCGAGGCGGCGTGCGATGAACTACTAGATACGTGGCTGCCGCGCGCCGATGCACTGGCGCGCCGTGCTGCTGACGCCGCAAGGAAGAGGGGATAGCCATGGCCGAACTGCTCAAGGGTGCTCCCGTTGCCCGCGCTTTGACCGAGGAACTTGCCGCTCGTTGCGCCGCCCTGCGCGAACAGGGCATCGTGCCGACACTGGCCATCGTTCGTGTGGGCGAGCGCGAGGACGACCTGTCCTACGAGCGCGGCGCCCTCAAGCGCTGCGAGAAGATTGGCATTGAGGCTCGCCGCGTTTTGCTTCCCGCCGATGTTTCACAGGACGAGCTGTTGGCGGCTATTAAGGACATCGATGCCGACCCCGCTGTTCACGGCTGCCTGATGTTTCGTCCGTTGCCCGCTGGGCTTGACGAGGATGCAGTTGCCGCGGCACTCGAGCCCGCCAAGGATGTTGACTCCATGACGCCGGCCTCGCTGCTCACCACGCTTTCGGGGCGAGGCGAGGGCTTTGCTCCTTGCACGGCAGAAGCCGTGTTGGCGCTGCTGGACCATTACAGCGTTGAGCTGGATGGGGCCAAGGTCGCGGTCGTCGGTCGGTCGCTCGTGATTGGCCGTCCCGTTGCCGCCATGCTTACGGCTCGCAATGCCACGGTGACGATGTGCCATACGCATACGCGCGACTTGGCTGCCGAGTGCCGTGCGGCTGATATTGTGGTTGCGGCCGTTGGACGCGCACGCACGATTGGCGCGGATGCGGTTCGCGAGGGCCAGACGATCATCGATGTGGGCATTAACTGGGACGAGGCCGCTGGCAAGCTGGTCGGTGATGTCGATTTTGATGCTGCGCAACCGATCGTTGGCGCAATTACTCCGGTGCCGGGCGGCGTGGGGGCTGTGACCACCGCGATTCTCGCCAAGCACGTGATCGAGGCGGCGGAGCGCGCATCGAAATAGTCGTTTTTGACCACAGGGGTTGCCGGGGCGGCTGTTTCGCCCTTTTTGCGCCGAAGCGATACACTGTTGCCGTTTGATTTCTTCGCTCAAGGAGGATGCGCATGCCGTGCACAACGATTTTGGTTGGTAAGAACGCGAGCTACGACGGGTCGACGCTTGTCGCCCGCAACGAGGACTCGTCCAACGGGGTGTTTGAGCCCAAGCGCATGCGCGTGGTGCACCCCGACGAGCAGCCGCGTGTCTACACGAGCGTTCTGAGCCACCTGACCGTTGAGCTGCCCGATAATCCCATGCGCTACACAAGCGTCCCTGACGTTGTCCCAGGCCATGGCATTTGGGCCGAGGCCGGCTTCAACGAGCTCAATGTTGGCATGTCCGCAACCGAGACGCTCACCACCAACGAGCGCGTCCGCGGCGCCGATCCGCTCGTGGACTACGTGCCCGCCAAGGGCAACGAGGGCGAGGACGGCTATGTTCCGGCGCAGCCCGGTGGTTTGGGCGAGGAGGATATGGTGACCCTGGTGCTGCCGTACGCCAAGTCCGCCCGCGACGGTGTGCGCATCCTGGGCGACCTGCTCGAGCGCTACGGCACCTACGAGAACAACGGCATCGCCTTTAGTGATGTTGACGAGATCTGGTGGCTCGAGACCATCGGCGGCCACCACTGGATCGCCAAGCGCGTGCCCGATGATGCCTACGTGACCATGCCCAACCAGCTGGGTATCGATAGCTTTGACCTGGACGACGCCGAGGGCGCCCAGGTCGACCACATGTGCTCCGCCGACCTGCGCTCCTGGATGGCCGAGTGGCATCTGGATCTGACGCTGGGCGTTAAGGGCGATGGTCCCGCTGCGGTCTTTAACCCGCGCGAGGCCTTTGGCTCGCACAGCGACAGCGACCACGTCTACAACACGCCGCGCGCCTGGTACATGCAGCGCTGCCTCAACCCCAGCGATGTGTGGGACGGTCCCGACGCCGACTACACGCCCGAGAGCGACGACATCCCCTGGAGCCGCGTGCCCGAGCGCAAGGTGACCATCGAGGACATCAAGTACGTGCTTTCGAGCCACTACCAGGGCACAGAGTACGACTGCTACGGCAGCAAGGGCACGCCCGCCACGCGCGGCGCCTATCGTCCCATCGGCATCAACCGCAACAGCCAGCTTGCCGTGCTGCAGCTGCGCCCCTATGCGCAGCCGGCGTATCGCGCCGTGCAGTGGATGGCGTTTGGCTCCAACTCGTTTAACGCGCTCGTGCCGCTGTACGCCAATGTCGAGACCATGCCCGAGTACTATGCCGACACGCAGGCTCGCGTGACGTCCGAGAATTTCTATTGGGCAAATCGCCTGATCGGTGCCTTGGCCGATGTTCGCTTCCATGAGTGCGGTCGCGCGGTCGAGGATTATCAGGAGAAAGTTGGCGGCATGGGCCACAAGCAGATCCACGACGTCGATGCCGCCGTGGCCGCGCTGCCCGAGGCCGAGGCGCCCGCCGAGCTCGCCCGCGCCAACGAGGCCTTTGCCGAGCTCGTGCGCGTGGAGACCGATGCCCTGTTGGGCAAGGTGCTCTACACCACGAGCTGTGCCATGAAGAACTCCTTCGCGATGAATGACAACGTAAGGTAAAGACGGCCTTGCGGCGAACGAGCGGGACAAACGCCGTCAAAGGCTTCGCCCCGCTCGATTTCTATCTTGGCGATAAAACGATTTTGTGTCGTTCACCCAATCTTGGGTACAAGAACGCCAATGCAGTTGTTCATGATTGGAGCCAACCATGGTTATGAAATTCGATCAGCTTGTTAACGGTGCCATCAACGTGGGCTTCGGCGCCGCTGCCGTTGCCGTTGAGGGCGGCAAGAAGGTCCTTGACGACCTCAATACTAAGGGCGAGCAGGTCCGCAAGGACGCCGGCACCCCCGATATCGCCCGCAGCGTGTCCGATATGTTCGAGCAGGCCGGCGGCACCATTTCCGACCTGACCGAGCGCCTGGGCATGCAGGGCGAGACTGCGGCGCAGTGCGTGCTCGACGAGCTCATCCTGGCTCGCGTCCGGGTTATGACCGCCCCCGAGCGCACGGCCTTCCTGGCCCATGTGCGCGACATCGTCGACTCGGTCGAGGACAACGTGACTTCGGTGCCCGTCGAGTCCGTTGAGCCCGACGATGCAGAGGACACCGAAGAGGCCGAGTAGCAGCGCAGATGGCAGATTCCACCACCGATTACAACAATCTAGATCCCTTGGGTGACGAGACGGCGGTTGTCGATGAGGTTGAGGCCGCCGTCTCGGGTGCTCGTAAGAAGCCACGCGCTGTCGATATGGTCCCCGAGGAGCCCGACGCGATGGCGCCGGACGAGGAGTATCAGCTCACACCGGCAGGTCGTCGTGAGCGCATTGGGCAGATCGTTCGCCTGATCAAAAAGTACCGCGTATGGGATAACCTCACGCCGGTGCGTCTGCGTCGTCTGCTCGAAGAGCTCGGTCCCATGTTCGTCAAGATGGGGCAGATTCTGGCTAACCGCTCCGAGATTTTGCCGCAGCGGTTTTGCGACGAGCTCCGTCGCCTGCGCTCCGACGTAGAGCCGGTGCCATATGAGGTAGTGCTCCGCTGTCTGGAAGAGGAATACGGCCAGCGCCTGGGGCAGATGTTCGACGCGATCGACCCCAACCCGCTCGGAAGCGCGTCGCTCGCGCAGGTGCACCGCGCCCGTCTGGTGACCGGCGAGGACGTAGCCGTTAAGGTGCAGCGCCCCGGCGCGCAACAGGTCATGGCGCAGGACATCGACATCATCCGTTCGGTGGTGCGCATCGTTTCCAAGTTCGTCAACACCGATCAGTTTGTTGACCTGCACGGTGTGGTCGAAGAGCTGTGGACCTCATTTCGCGAGGAGACCAACTTTTTGGCCGAGGCCAAAAACCTCAACGATTTCTATGACTTCCACAAAAGCGTGCACGGCGTTTCGTGTCCCAAATCCTACCTGGACCTTTGCACCGAACACGTCGTGGTCATGGACTACATCGACGGCATCTCCATTGCCGATCCCGAGCGCCTGGTGGCCGAGGGCTATGACCTGGAAAAGATCGGCTCGGCGATCGTCGAGGACTATTCGACGCAGGTGCTCGACGACGGCTTTTTCCATGCCGACCCGCATGCGGGAAACATCATCCTCAAAGACGGCATTGTCTACTTTATTGACCTGGGCATGGTCGGGCGCATGTCGAGCCACGACCGCGGTATCGTCAAGGATATGATTTTCGCCGTGGCCGAGGGCGATGTGCCCAAGCTCAAGGATTCGCTCATGCGTTTTGCCGTGACGCGCGGTGATTCGGCCGAGCTCGATCATTCGGCCTTTTTGTCCGATTTGGACTTTATCGTAGCCGACTTTGCAGGACTCGATCTTAAGGACCTGGATATCGGCGAGTTTTTGACCTCGTTGCTAAACCTGGCGCGCAAAAACGACGTTGAGCTGCCGAGCGTGGTGACGATGTTCGCCCGCGGCATGGTGACGCTCGAGGGTCTGCTGACCGAGTACATGCCCAACGTCAACATGATCCAGATCATCCAAGCGCACATCAAAAACGAGAAGAGCGCCTATGCGCGCGTCCGCGAAATGGGGCGCGATCTTGCCGCGAGCAGCTATCGCGCGGCAAAAGGCTCGCTCGAGGCGGCCGAGTATCTGGGCTTGGCGTCGCGTATGCTCACGCGCGGTCAACTTAAGGTAAACACGCAGATCATGAGCAGCGATAAGGCGCTGCGACAGCTGGGTGGAATTATCGACCGCATGTCGATGGCAATTGTGATTGCCGGCCTGTTTATCGGTTCGTCGGTGGTGTACTACGCGCGCATCGAGCCGGTTGTGTTTGGTATCCCGGTGATTGGCTTTATGGGCTACGTGAGCGCGCTGGTGCTGGCGCTGATGCTGGGCCGCGAGATCTGGCGCAACAGCCACGGCGGCAAGCGGTAATGACCCCTGGGGGACGGAGTAAAACGGATCATTTTGCTCAGCGATCCATCCATGCCCTAGTCTATCGCAAACCATAGCTTTTACCTTGGGCTTCGCCTGCGTGCGGGGCCCTTTTGCGTGATACCATAATGACAGTAATAATCGATGGCCTAGATGGTGGTGCGGAGACGCACGAATGCGTGGTTTTCCTGCGCGTTTGGGAGAATCGGGGTGCAAGTCCCCGGCTGTACCAGTAACCGTAATTCCTCTTGGCCCGGGATGGTCGCGTTGCAGATCGGACGGCGCGCCCGGGTCGGTAAGGTTAAGTCGGATCGCCTCCCATCTTGCATGCGGCTGCGGCGTATGCCGCCGGTGTGCATAGGGCTCTGGAGGGAAGGGGACCCCGATGGGGGAACTCGAGCGTAACATGCGCGATGACGTGGGGCAGCCGCTGGGCAATGCTCCAAGTACAGACAATGGGGGACAAATGGATATGTTTGAGGACGAGCGCGAGCGCGCCTCGCTGCATCGCCGTGGCGCAATTGCGCGCGGCGTAGCCAAGCGCGGCCTGGTGGCATTCCTGGCCTTCGCGATGGCCCTTGGCACCACACCGGCTCAGCTGTGGGCCGAGGGCGCCGAGGGCATTGCCGAGGCTGTGGCTCAGGCTGCGACGCCGGGCGAGGACGCAGCGCTTGCGGGCGGTGCCGCTGAGCAGAGCGGCGCCGAGTTTTCGGATTCTGGGAGCGCGTCTACAACTAGTGCCGCCACAACTGAGGCGGCAACTGGCGACGAAGGCTCGGCGACAGGGGAGAGCCCTGCCACGAGCGAGCAGTCTTCGACGGCATCCGCTGGCCAAGCAGGATCTGCCGCCGCGGCTGCCGTCCAGACAGAGAACCCGACAGAAACCGGCGATGTCGCCAAGAAGCAAGTCGAGGTCTCGTTCTCGATTATCGGCACCGATGCCGACGGCAAGGCTCAGACCTGGGTGGCACCTACGCAACTCAAGCTCGACGAGGGCGCGACGGCTGCGGATGCCTTCGTTAAGCTGCAGCAGAAGACGGGCTTCAAGGCGGATTACGATCCGAACACGGCATACGGTTTCTACCTCAAAAGCATCACATCCCCGAGCGATGGCCGTACGCTTGCCTTCGATCCGGCGACTTATGCCTACTGGCAGCTGTTCGTCGACGGCGCGTCTTCCTCGGTTGGCGCGAGCAGCGTCAAGCTCACCCAAGGGCAGAAGATTGAGTTTGCCTATACGGCTGGTAGCGCGTCCCCTGTCGTTAAGGACCAGGTTGCCGCAAATGTGACCGTCATTGGTCGCGATGCCCAGGGCAAGACTCAGACTTGGGTCGATAACGCGCAGTATGTGGTGACGTCCGGTTCGAGCGCGCTTGACCTTACGAAGGCCGCGCTCGAGGCGAATGATATTGACGCCGTTGCTGCGGGCTCCTTCATTCTGAGCCTTAAGTACAACGGTGTTGAGCTGGGTACGCCCCAAGATTATTCGACCTATTGGCAACTGTTCATCAACGGCAAGTCGAGTGACTATACGGCGGACAATGTCACCATCCATGCCGGCGATACCGTTACGTGGTTCTACGGTGGCTGGGGCGACCAGCTGCCCTCCGATTCTGTCCATGCTTCTGTTCAGGTTCTCGGTAAGGACAAGGACGGCAAGCAGCAGGTTTGGGCTTCGACGGGCCAGACGAGTCTCAAGGCAGGCTCCACTGCTAAGGATCTCCTTGAGCAGACCGGCCTTAAGCTCGATGCTAGCGAATCGTCTTGGGGCTGGTTCCTCAACGGCATTTATTCGCCGTTCGATGGTAAGTCCTATGGCTGGGATGCTGCGACCAGTAGCTATTGGCGCTTCTACGTAAATGGCAAGTTCGCCGACGTTGGCGCCGGTGCCTACGAGCTCCATGAGGGCGATGCCATCACCTTTATGTATGGTGCTGACGCCGATGCCCTTCCTGGCCAGGTGCTTGGGTCTGTCGATGTTATCGGTCCCGATGTCAACGGCAACAATACTCGCTGGGGCTCGGCAAGCAGTGTTTCTTTGCCTGAAGGCTCTACTGCCCAGAACCTTATTGAGACGGTCCTGAAGGCCAAGGGCGTTACGTACAACGGCTCCCAGAGTGGTGAGTACTGGTTCCTGAATTCCATTACTTCGCCGTTTGATCACAAGTCGTATGGTTGGGATGCTGCGACCAATAAATATTGGCATCTGTATATCAACGGAGAGTCCTCCTTACTCTGCGCCAATCAGATTACGCTCAAGAGCGGCGATAAGGTTACGCTTGCCTATACCACCGACGATTCGGCCATGCCCGATCCCGACAAGATTGTCGTGGACCCGGGTGCGACGACTCCTGATTGGGATGCCGAGTGGGCCGGCTACGGCAACAGTGGCAACGGTTCGACCGTAACGGATGCCAAGACGCCTGCGCAGGCCGCCGGTCTTAAGTGGGCCTTCGATTGGAAGGCCGAGTCTGGTCAGCAGTATGCCAACTGCAGCGAGCCCGTTATCGCTAACGGCTTTGTGTACATCGCGACCGAGAACGAGCTCATTAAGATCGATTCGTCCACGGGCAAAAAGGTTGCCTCTGCGCCGCTTGCCTCCAAGGTGAGCTATACCTCTCGTCCGATCTATACCAATGGCCTTATCATCGTTCCGCTCAACGGCGGTGCGGTCCAGGCGATTACTGCAGACAAGCTGATCTGCAAGTGGCTGACGCCTGGTTTGACGGACTTGACGCAGAGCTCCTGCACCGTCGTTTCGGACGGCGAGTACGTCTATGTAGGCACGGTCGATATTTCGTATGACGAGAATTACAACGCGACCTACGGCAACGGCTCCCTTTCGCGCATTAAGATTGCCACGGGCGAAGTTTCTTGGCAGAACATCGATCCTGCTGAGGGCTATTACTGGACTGGTGCTGCGCTGACGGATAAGTACACCATTGTTCCTACGAGCGCGGGTACGCTTAAGTGCATTGATAAGACGACGGGCGATGTCGTTTCGACCATGAAGCTCGGCGCTGTTGCAAATGCCGATTGCATTGCCGATCCGTCCAATGGTTCGACCTTCTATCAGATGACGCACGACGGAAAGCTCCATGTGATTTCGCTCTCGGCGAAGGGCGTACTGAGCGAGCAGAAGACGGTTGATCTGGGGCTTACGAATAATCTGAGCGCCCCTGCGGTGTCTGGTGACAATCTGATTGTCGGCGGACAGACGGCTACGGGCTCTGCTCTGGTTCTCTATAACCTGAAGACGGGTAAGATCACGATGGTCGCTGCTGCCGACGGCAAGGCGCTGCCGGCTGGCCTCAACGGTATTGCTGCTACTCCGCTGGTGAGTGTTCAGGGCGGCAAGACCTATGTGTACTTCACCGTTAACAGCGCGGATAGCAAGGATTACGTCAACTACTCTGCTGGTGGTGGCGTGTATCGCTATACGCTCGGCGATGCAGAGGCGACGCAGATTTATGATGCGGCTGGCCATTACCAGTACTGTGACTCTCCGGTCATTGCCGATGCATCTGGCAACCTGTACTACATCAATGACTCGGGCACGCTGTTCAAGCTTGGGGCCGTTGAGTCTTGGACGGTTGCCTTTAATTCCAACGGCGGGTCTGCTTGCGATACTAAGTTTGTTGCTACGGCCGATGGCAAGCTGGTTAAGCCGGCCGATCCGACGCGCGATGGCTACACTTTCGGCGGTTGGTTCACCGATGAGGCTTGCGTGCAGGCGTATGACTTTAGCACGTCGGTGACGGCCGATCTGACGCTGTATGCCAAGTGGACCAAGAATGCCGTTAACCCTGGCGGTAATGGCGGCGCTGGTTCGAATGGCGGCGGCGGTTCTGGTACCGGTACTGGATCCGGCACTGGCGCTGGCACTGGCACGGGTTCCGGCTCCGGCTCGAAGGGCGGCGCTGTCGCCCCGGGTCATAAGCCGACGACCAAGACGACGGTGTCGACCAAGACCGAGACCAAGGACAACAAGTCCGACAAGAAGGACTCCGATAAGTCCGATAAGAAGGACGAGAAGAAGTCTGACAAGAAGGACAGCAAGTCCGACAAGAAGTCCGACAAGAAGTCCGATTCCAAGTCCGATACGGGTGCTGCTTCTACGACCACTGCTAAGAAGTCCTCTAGTGCTTCCGAGCAGGAGACTAGCACCAATCCGCTCGCCATTGTTGGCGTTGCCGCCGGCGTCATCGGACTCGCCATCGTCGGCATGTTCGTGTTCACCAAACGTCGGTAGGTGAGGGCTGTGTCCAATAAGTCCAAGGACGCTGACCCCAAGCAACCAGATTCCTCGTTCATTCAGTTCGACGATGCAAAGCAACAGGGCGCCGTTTCGGCGGCGTCCGCCCCTCGACGGAAGGCGCTCCTTGGCGTTCTGACTGCCGCGTGCACCATTCTGATCGTCGTCTCGCTGGGCTTTGTCCATCCCTCCGAGAGTGGCGCCTGGTCCATTGACTGGATCATTCAGACCGTGACGGGGGAGAGCGTCGTCACCAAGGACACCAAGGCGTCTGGCTCGTCTGCCGCTTCGGGCGAGGCCAGTTCCAAGGATTCCAAGTCATCGAATGACGCAAAAGATGAGTCCAAGTCCAAGGACGATTCCGAGTCTTCGCACAAGGAATCGGATAAAAGCTCGGATAGCAAGAAGTCTGAGGACCAGGACGGCAAGAAGTCTGGCGATAAATCTGCTGCCCAAAATACGGGAGCCGGTGATACTTCCAATGTGTCTGGCGGTGCTTCTTCGGGCGGTGGCCAGTCGTCTAATGGAGCCTCATCCTCTAATGGTGGAAACGCCTCCTCGGGCGGCCAGAGCGGCTCACAGGAGTCCAACTACGTTACGGTGACGGTTTCGGTCACATCGAGCGCTGTGGGCAATCCTGTGTCCTCTGGTGGCACCTTTACCTTTAACGAAGGTGCTACCGTCTACGATGCCCTGTGCGCGCTGGGCCTTTCTGTCAACGCACACGGCTCATCGTACGGCACGTATGTTTCTGCGATTGGTGGTTTGGCCGAGAAACAGTACGGCGGCACGAGCGGCTGGATGTATTCCGTCAACGGCAGAACGCCCATGACGGCCTGCAGTAACTACGTTCTCTCCAATGGCGACAACGTGGTCTGGTATTACGTTACAGGCTAGGGACCTCGGCATATCGTACCAAACGGGCGGTTCGGACAAACATCCGGGCCGCCCGTTTTCGTGCGAATGGGACTGGGTCGCCGGGTCTCTCGACAAATAAAAAACCGGTTGGAACGAGAATTCCAACCGGTTATACCTTCAAGCAAATGTCGAACAAACTACGACTGCGCGCCCTCGAGGAAAAAGCGGCGGCTGAAGTAGTTGTACCAGGTGACGAGGAACGTGGCGATGGCCTTCATGGCCTGGTAACCGATGCTCAAAAACGTGACGCCCACAAACATGTACAGGTCGTTGAGGCCCAGGCCGATCACCGACAGGATGGTGAAGATCGTGAACTCGCGCTTGCGGCTCATGCCCTCGCGGTGGTCGAACACGTACTTCATGCTGAGCCAGTAGTTGACCACGACGGACGTGATAAACGAAACCGTGGTGCTCATCAAAAAGTCGAGGTGGAACAGCTCGACGAGCGCAATGAGCATGCCCCAGTCGATGCCAAAGGAGATAAGACCCACGACGGCAAACTTGAGGAACTGCTTGGTATGAGGTTGTGCCAGCGCCTTGCGCACGTAATCACATCCAATGCGTTGATGAATCGAGCAGGGGATACTTTAGATCTTTTGCAAAGGAAACGTAAGGTCTTTGCCAAGAACTATACGAACTCGTCAAATTTTCAAGAGTCAATCCGCAAACGTTGAGAATTTGCCCGTAAACGAACGATGCCCACGGGCGATACTGCGCTGAGCACGCATTGTCCGTGGGCATCGTAAGGCTGTAAGGTTGCGAGTTACTTGGTCTCGTCGCCCTCCAGAAAGATCTTTCGGGTCACAAAGTTGTAGACCATGACAAGTGCGGTGGCACAAATCTTGGCGATATTGGCCTCGAGTCCCAGGCCGGCGTTGAGTGTCAGCACAATACCGTCGTTGAGCACCAAACCGATCACGGACAGCACGACAAAGATGATGAACTCGCGGCGGCGGCTCATGCCTTCCTTGTGCGCAAACACGTATTTCATGCTTGCGAGGTAGTTAAAGATGAGTGAGATGATAAAGCCGCTGGTGTTGGCGATTAGGATGTTGAGGCCCAGACCGTAGTGGAGCAGATTCATAATGCCAAAGTCGATAACCGTGGCAATGACACCGACGACGCCAAATTTCATAATCTGCGCAAGGAGCTTTTGCATAGTACCTGCCTTAAGCTGGCGCCGAAGCGCCGCGGGGATGACAAACTTAGCAAGTTTAGCCAATCCCCGCGGGTGGTGCTAGGCGCGCTCCTCGATAGCACCGTTTCTATATGCATCGAGCAGCTGGCGCAGGTCTTGGATCTGGCTGCGAATCTTGGCGCCAGTATCGGTGTCGCTCACCATGCGGCGACGGTCTGCTTGGTCAAAACGGTTGGTCTCGCTCTCGATGTCCACGTTGCGCGTGAGTGCCTCGGCAACCGTCGTAAAGGCCCGGTGCGACTTGAGGCGGCAGCCGCGCGAGCTCGAGATGAGCGTATAGCCGGCGATGCCCGTCTTGGGATGGTAAGCGCGGCAGAAGCCGCCATCGATGACCAGTAGCTTGCCCTCGGCGCGGATGGGCTGCTCACCCTTGGTGGTTTTAACGGGCGTGTGGCCGTTGATGATGTGGCCGGTCGGCGAACATGCCATGGGCGCGACGCCAAACTCGCGCATGATGTCGTCGCAGACCGAGGGCGACTTGGTAAGCGTAAAGTATGGGTCCATCGGCTCGACCCAGGTGCTCTTATCGGCGATATAGGCGCGCTCAAAGGTACGCACCAGGCGTCCGCTGGCGGGCGAGTTAAAGCCAATCCACAGGTACCACATCCAGTCGAGAGCGTCGCGGTCGCCCACGCGCCAGGCGCGGCGGGCGATGTGGTCGCAAAAATCGAGATAATCGCGGCCAGCGTGCCAGGTGCCCAGACAGTTCATGCTGCTAAAGGTGCCGTCTTCGTTGAGCGGAACGCAGCCGTGGAAGAGCAGGTTGCCGTTGGCGACCTTGTACATCGAGCCGTGGGAATAGAGGAAATCGATATGGCGATGCAGGTGATCAGCGGTGACAAACTCGGACACGAGCTTGTCGATGATGTGCTGCTCCTGGGGCGTGAGCGTATAGGGGTCCGCCGGGTCGACGGTGGGAAAGTCGTTGGTCGTGAGCGGCCACACGCTGCCGTCGGCGAGCGTGACCGTGCCGTTGTCGTGGTCGATCTTGTCGAGCAGCAGGCGGTCGGTCATATCGAACTCGGGGTGACGCTGGATAATCTGGCCCTCGAGCTTAAAGAGCAGCACGTTGATGGCCTTGATCAGCGGGGTGATGGACTCACCGGCGGTATAGGTGGCATCGGCAAAGGCGACAAGCTCACGCAGCGAGATGCCGTAGTCGTTCTCCAAGATCTCGTAGTTGTCGTAGCGTAGGTTGTTGCGCAATACCGTGGCGATGCAGGCGGGCTCACCGGCCGCAGCGCCCATCCACAGCAGGTCGTGGTTGCCCCACTGGATGTCGAGCGAATGGTAGGTGAGCAGGCGGTCCATAATCTTGGCTGCGCCGCCGCCGCGGTCGAAGATATCGCCCACCAGGTGCAGGTGGTCGACGGCCAGGCGCTTGATGAGCGAAGCGAGCGACTCGATAAAGTCGTCGGCGCTGGCGGTCTCCAGGATGGACTCCACGATGCGCTCGTGATAGCGCACGCGATAGTTGTTCTCGTCCGGGTGCGTGTGCAACAACTCGTCGATGATATAGGCGTAGTCGCGCGGGATGGCCTTACGCACCTTGGAGCGCGTGTAGCGGCTTGAAAGCGAGCGAGCGACCATGATGAGCTGGTCAAGCATCGTCTTGTACCAGGTGGGCGAGTCCTCGCGCTGGCTGCGGACCAGCTCAATCTTCTCGCGCGGGTAGTAAATGAGCGTGCACAGCTCGCCCTTTTCGTCAAAGGAGAGCGTGTCGCCAAAAATCTCGTCGACATGCTCGCGTACGACGCCCGAGCAGTTGTTGAGGATGTGCATAAAGGCTTCGTACTCGCCGTGCACGTCGCTCATAAAATGCTCGGTGCCCTTGGGTAGGTTGAGGATGGCCGAGAGGTTGATAATCTCGGTAAATGCGGATTGTTCGGTGGGGAACTGTCTCGACAGCAGGCGCAGATACTTGAAGTCTTGCGGGTTGCGATCGAATGCGACCATGAAACACCTTCCGATGGGGCTGGTAAAACTGATAAACAGCGTCAAACGTTTACCAGTATGCGCCGCTTTTGTTTCGATTTTGCGCCAGCGGCTGAATTGTTGACTGAACGGTTTGGTAAATCGATTTAGTGAAGGTAGATGTGTCGGTTGGGTGGAGACGACAGAGAGTGTTTTCTCAGATATTTATGCGTGGGGTCGGTGGAGACGATGGTGGTAAAGATGTTCACTATTTTTGGTTCGATTTGGTAAAT
>OLNO01001033.1_pt1 | contig 24854 bp, 24 predicted proteins | sample 1672861 | NCBI WGS metagenome assembly OLNO01 (sample SAMEA3136731, study PRJEB25190) | human gut metagenome | reverse complement strand
ACCGATAGATGATGCTCGGAGATATTTGGAAGACCACGGCTGGGCAGTCATCTTCCGTAATCCGTTGGCGGGAAAAAGATACATGGTTGGCATGGGCCAGAACCAGCATCTGAATGATAAGCAAGCCCAAACTTTGCTCGGCATCATCCCGGCGGAACAAATCGAAGCTGTTGTATGACCTTTTAACGAACCTACCTGGTTTGAAGAAGATGGAGGTAAAAAACATGGCCGACAATGAGCACGTTTTCCCTCAAGAACAATTTCAACCGATTTTAGAGCAATCCATGGCACTTGATGGGCTGCTCGAAACAGCAGACATAACCATTAGCTTTAAGGATATCAAAAAAGGCGATATCCAAATCCCTACATGTTATGGGGATATCTACACCATCGTGAATGCGCTGCGGGATTATTCCCGGCTTCTTATTTTGACGTGTGATGCATGGAAATTAACCAGCTTTCATCGTGCGCTGTATGAGTATCATGCAGAAAAGGCCAAAAAATAGCAGACAAGTACCAAACTGCTATCGGCTATGACTATGACAAAGCCATGGATAAATGCCAACGCAAACGCGCCAAGAACAAAGACAGCAATAGTGATATTGGCGGTGAAGCCTTGGAACTCATGCTGCGTTGACTCACTCCCCATGGCCAACTCACAATAACAACGAATTAACAACAGAAACGAATAGCTATACTGAAACGCCAATGGTGACTGATGATATGATTCGGAAGTCGCCATTGGCGTCTTTTGATAATATGGATGCCCTGACTTCATGACACCATGGTGGATTTTACTTAGCGAATGTGGTATAATATAGAGGAAGTATTTTCGGGGAAAAGCAGAAAAAGGGGCTTTGCAATGTTCAAAAAGTTACGGAAATCCATACAGGTGTTTTGGCAAAGGTATACATGCGAACACGAATATGACATTGTTTCCCTCAGCCCCCGTCACGTAGAATTCAAATGTCGACGTTGCGGCAAGAGGACGAGCATTATCAAACATAATGTTCCCAATATGCCTGAAATTCTGCTTCGCTGGGGTTACAGCTGGTATCACCACGACCCGGAAGATGCAACGATTGAATTGCTGAAAAAGCAGCGCATCCTGCCCAATAACGAAATTCGCATACCGGAAAAACAGGTGTTTGTTGTTTCTTACTTTGAAAAAATGGAACAACCTGTGAACCGAAATGGCCGCCCCGGGGACATAGAACTGGGTGACATCCTTACCAAAGGTTTCTACTTTTCCAAAGACAAAGCCGAAGCATCATTGAAAGGTGATATGGCCCGATGCTTCAACAAAGATTACCCCTACGCCTGTATCGAGTGCTACGAAGAGGGCCTTTCCAACTGGAGATATCCTATTCGATTCCTGCACTTTGATAGTGAGAAATGCGCTTACACCGAAATTGAGGTGCCGGCAGCAGTCCGCAGGCGTATCAAGATGATAGCAACAGGAGTGCAATAAGAAATGACTTACACCATCCAGATTCCCGCTGCAGCGGCTTCTCTGCTGCATACTCTGCAGGAAGCAGGATATGAGGCTTATGTCGTAGGCGGATGCATCCGCGATAGTATTCTGGACCGACCGGTTCATGATTGGGACATCAGCACCAATGCAACACCACAGGAAGTCATTGCGGTATTCGGAAAAGAAAATACCATTCCCACCGGCCTGCAGCATGGAACAGTCACGGTAAAGAAAGATGGTGACCTGTATGAGGTTACTACCTTCCGGGCCGATGGGGAATATACAGACGGCCGGCATCCCGATACCGTGGTGTTTCTCAACACGATTGAGGAAGACCTGGCCCGCCGGGATTTTACCATCAATGCCATGGCATACAACGAAAATAGGGGATTGGTGGACCCGTTCGGAGGTTGCCGGGATTGCCAGGGACAGATGATTCGTGCCGTTGGAAACTCCGATGACCGATTCACGGAAGACGCGCTGCGGATTCTGCGAGCGATACGGTTCTCGGCCACACTCGGCTTTTCGATTGAAGCCGATACGAAGAAAGCTATGAGCCGGCATCTGGACAAGCTCCAGAATATCTCTAAGGAGCGCATTGGCAGCGAACTGTACAAGACGGTAACGGCCCCCTGTGCGACCCTGGCCTTACAGACGGACAATGGTGCCGTTATCCGTTATATCTGCCCGGAGCTGGATGCCTGCTATGGATGTGAGCAAAACAACCGTTACCACTATTTGAGCGTATTTAGCCATATCATGTTGGCACTATCCAACGCAGAATGCTATCACCGGTTCCCGGATGAATGGGCGGATGGATATGTCCGTATGGCATTGCTGCTGCATGATATCGGCAAGCCGGAAAGCAAAACCACCGATGAAAACGGCTATGACCATTTTTATGGTCATGCCGAAATTAGCGCACAAAAGGCCGAAGAGGTGCTGCGCCGGTTCCGGTACAGCAATTCCTTCATCGACACCGTAGTGTCCCTGATTCGTGCTCACGATGTGGAATTCACTCCCACCAAGCCCTGTGCTCGGCGAATGCTCAACAAGTTCGGTGTGGAACAGTTGCATCGGCTGCTGAAGCTCCGGGAATGCGATAACCGGGCGCACACGCTGGATGCATGGACCAAATTCGAGAACAAGACGGTTCCATTTGCCGCTGTGCTGCAGCAAGTCCTGGATGAAGAGAGCGCCTTTTCGCTCAAGGACTTGGCCATCAATGGCAACGACCTGATTGCCGCCGGGTACAAACCGGGACCACAGATGGGCAAGTTGCTCAAAAGCCTTTTGGATGCAGTTATCATGGAGCAGTGCAAGAATGACCCCGTTGACTTGTTCGCATACTTGAGTAGGTGCGAAGCTGAAGAGAACACAATTTGATACAACCTTTACTATCGCCTCTTGCATGGGGCGTGAGTTGAAATAATTTGTTAATCTTTGCTGTCGCCCCTCATGCGAGGGGTGTGAGTTAAAATAGGCTGACACCACCTGCCGCAATGCCCCGGCACGTCGCCCCTCATGTGAGGGGCGTGAGTTAAAATACGTCAGCCACGATGAGGTAGTTCTTTTCAAACGTCGTCCCTTATGGGAGGGATGTGAGTTGAAATTGCGAAGACTTGGGTCTTAAATACAGGCCCGAAGGGCCGTCCCTCATGCGAGGGGCGTGAGTTAAAATGAAATAAGTTGTAACGCCGAATAATGCCCTTTTCGTCGCCCCTCATGCGAGGGGCGTGAGTTAAAATTGCACCGCAAAGGCTGGCCTCTACGCCGCTGTAACGTCGCCCCTTATGCGAGGGGCGTGAGTTGAAATAGCGATGCGGTGGCGTGTTACAACAATTTGCTGATGTCGTCCCTCATGCGAGGGGCATGAGTTGAAGAAAGCGCCGATGCAAAACGATGTTACAGTCGCCCCTTATATTGGGACGTGAGTTGAAATACGGCATTAAACCGAATTTCCCGTGTAGGTGCGTGAGTTGAAATGGTCTTTATCGCCACCGAGGTTGCCCCCGCCGGTTGCCCCTCGCATGAGGGGCGTGAGTTGAAATATGCCGACGTATCGCCCCTCATGCAAGGAGAGTGAGTTAAAAAATGTCAGTTCTCCTTATAAAGTAATGTGGCTACTGTCGTCCCTCATGCGAGGGATGTGAGTTGAAATACTCACTGCAATACCCTCTTTGTGGCTGCGGAAAAGTCGCTCAACATACGTGGGTGTGAGTTGAAATTTATTGCCATTGGATTTATCGCTATCCCTGTCATGTCGTCCCTCATGGGAGGGGCGTGTGTTGAAATTACGGTACATTTTTAATTCCAAAATATGTCATTGGTCGCCCCTCATGTGAGGGGCGTGAGTTGAAAGTATTTGAGCTGGACCTGTACACAGTCCATGGGGTCGCCCCTCATGCGAGAGGCGCGAGTTAAAAAAGACATGTAAGTTGCTGTAATACCCCGATAATTTGGTTGCCCCTCATGCGAGGGGCGTGAGTTGAAATTAAGGAAAAAAAGGAGGGGATAATATTGAAAATTTCGTTACCCAAAATTCTCAAAGAAGAACCGTATAAAGTGCTCCAGACAGACCCGCACCTGGGAGACCATATCATGCTGCTGACGTTTGGCGGCAGCATTGCATATGGCACAAGCCGGGAAGGCTCCGATGTGGATGTGCGTGGTATCACCGCGAACGGGAAAAAAGAGCTGCTGGGCATGTCGAAGTTCGAGCAGTATCGCAACCCGGAAATCGACACGACCATCTACGGTCTGAAAAAGTTCTTCCAGCTGGCCATCAACTGCAACCCCAACGCCATCGAAATTCTCGGTTGCCCGCAGGAAGACTATGCCCACGTCTCGGAGACCGGTGCGCTGCTGCTGAAAAACAAAAATCTGTTTCTGAGCCGCCGGGCCATCAACACCTTTGGTATCTATGCGAAGACGCAGCTGGACCGACTTAGGCTGGAATTGCCGGATGTTCAGGCGGCGCCGGATGAGAAGGGAAAATATATCCTGGAATCCTGCCAAGCAAGCATGAAACTGTTTGAAGAGGAATATGGAATTCCTCACGGTCTTTTTATTCTGTGTCTGGCAAACTCCAGGGACAAAGAAGGCGTCCCTGAACTGTCTGTTCGCATCAATCCGGGTGAGGCCGGCAATTATGACGCTGTTATCCCGGTGGACAAGGCCAAGGCATACCTGAACGAATTTGCCGCAATCAAGAAGAGTTATGACTCTTTGGGGAAGCGGAATGAATATGCCTTCAACCAGTCCAAGGAGCGACTCAACAAACATGCAATGCACCTTATCCGTCTGTTTTTGACCGGATTGGATATTTTGGAGAAGGGTGAAGTCAACACATACCGTCAGCAGGATATCCCTCTGCTCATGGATATCCGAAACGGGAAGTACATGAACGAATCCGGCCACTTCCTCCCGGAATTTTTCGCACTGGTAGATGATTACCAGAAACGGTTGGAATATGCCAGTGAGCATACAGCTCTTCCGGCGCTTCCTGCAATGCAGGATATTGAAGATTTGCTGGTCGAACTGAATGAGCGCAACCTCGCCAATATCCATTAAACAAGAAAGGAGAAATTCAATCGTGCCTGGACTTTATGAACTCCGTGCCCTGTTGAAGGAAAACGAACCGGAAATCGAGGCGCCAGTTCCTCAGACTACTGCAAGTGACCATAAAAACGATAAATTCAATGTCGTATCTACTATGGCATATCTTCTCGGTGTATCTGAGCGGATTTTTGATAATCCGCATGAAGCACCACAGCGCAGTATTTATGATGACCTGGACAAGCAAAAGCCGGCCCGTATTATCCGCAATCTGTGCCGGCTGCGCAATGCGCTTCAGCAGCGGTATTTGACCATCAACAACCAGATGATGCGGGAATACAAAGGGCTGGCCAGCATTCAGGAAGTACCCAAGGATGCTCTGCGGCAGCTCTCTGATGATGGAATCACAATCATCAAGGGGAATCGGCATACCGGTAATGAGTACATCGCCAACATCAACCGACTCATTTCGGACCGTATCAACAACTGCAAAAACCTTTTCCCGATTTGGTTGAACTGGAAGTATATCCGGGAACTTTTTGTCATGCCCAACGGTATGACAGAAAAAGGTATCAAGGCCGCCGCCGAATTGTTCTCACAGAACAGACGCTGTTATCCGTATCAGTGCTACATGAACTGGCAACCGACGGATTGCGGGAACATCCTCTACAACGACAAGAAATTTGTCACCAGCCTGTATGAGTGGCATCAGGACTATTTCGGAGATATGAGCAAGCTGGCGGATGTATCTGATTCTACCAAAGGCAACATCCACGGCTATTTGGATAGCAGCAAAAAGGCCGTCATTATCGTAGACTGTGAAAACAGCGACCCGTATAAGCTCTATGCAACTCTGCGCGGCCTGAACCAGGCGCAGCTCAGCAAAATCAGCAAAATCATCCTGTATGACGATATCCATGCGGCCTCCGGGTGGGATTTGCTTAACGAATTCATCAGTATTTCTGTAGAGCATCATATCATCGAACGCATCAATGAACACAAATCATTGACAGATGTAACGCTGACTGCCGGCGCCTGCAAAGAGTTCTTTCAAAACGGGGTCGATTCCTTTGTTCTGGTATCCAGCGATTCGGATTTCTGGGCACTTATTCGTTCTTTGCCGGACGCCCGTTTTCTGCTGCTGATGGAACGCGATAAGAGCGGAACCCAAATTAAAGAGCAGCTGGAAAAGAATTCGATTTATTACTGCTACATTGACGATTTTTACTCCGCTGAAACGTCTGATATGAAGACGAAAGCAATTCTCAAGGCAATGTATCAGGCGCTGGGTGAATATCAAATCAACATCGACAGCATTCTTGAAGCCGCGCTGCAGGAGACCCGTACCCGCATGAGCAAAAGTGAACGCGAACAGTTCTATAATGCTTACATCAAGCCCATGCATCTCGTTATTGCTGACGACGGAGATATTCATTTTATTTTGAAATCTCGTTAAAGCATAAGGGGAAAGAGCCATGAACCAGAACACACAGGAATTGGCCCGCCGGATGCGGGCATTGGAAGAAGTACCCAAGACAAGACTCGATGAAAATGTTCCGGTCATTATCCGTATTGATGGCCGCTCCTTCAAAAATTTCACCAAACCCTTTGAACGGCCATATGACGAAGTGTTCCGCCGGGCAATGAGGAATACGATGCTGGCCATGTGCAGTCACATTCAAAACTGCTGCCTTGGCTATAATTTCTCTGATGAAATCTCCTTGCTTTTGATTCGGCGCCAGGGAGCGTCTGCCTGGTTCGACAATGAGCTGGAAAAAATCGTTAGTAGCACTGCCAGCTATGCGACGATGACGTTCAACCAGAAATTCGCACAAAGTGTCTCATGTTCGCCCGATTCGCAGCGGTATGCTGACAGTCTGTGGAAGGCCTGCTTTGACGCTCGTGCTTTCAATATTCCAGAAGACTCTTTGGATGACTATTTCCTTTGGCGGCAAACGGATTGTATCCGCAACTCTGTGGCTGCTGCTGTACTGGCATTGCCGGGGTATGACGCCAACACTCTGCAGATGAAAAAGCTGCCGGAACTTCTGCAGATACTTCAAGCGGCAGGAACACCTTGGGATAACTACTTTGTGCAGGACCGGTATGGTTCTTTCGCTGTAAAAGAAAGAAATGAAATGCTGCGCTATGCAAATGGCCATATGCAGCAATTTACCCGCACAAAATGGGTCATTCCCACCAAAACACCACAGCTTAGATTTGAAAAGACACCGTTTGTGGCCACATATCTGGAACGCTATTGTGAGGCGAAATAGAGAGGGTGATGAAAATGTCCGAAGAAACTGTCGGTATGCAGATGCTGGAAATGAGGCATGTGTGTTGTGCAAACGAAAACTGCCGTTCCGTGATTCTCCCAGGTCAGAAGGTTTGGACCGTGACAACCGCCGATGAAAAGGGTGTGATTTCAACGCACATTTGCTGCTCCACCAAATGTGCTGTGTTTATGAAACGCCGGTCGGTAGCATACTACGAGAAGATGGCAAGTCGCCTGAAGGCGCTGCCCATCACGGCCAACAAGATGAAGAAACCTGTAGCAAGTAAATAACTGGGTATTCGACAAATCGTGTGGATGCTCTAAGAAAGGAGGGGCCGATTGACTGCGATAAAAGGTTCAAATTCCGTTTGTATCCTACCAAAGAGCAGAGTGTGACCTCTGTTGGCGCTGCGGCGCCAACAAGCCAGCTCAACGAAGCAGAAAGCGATATCGTGTAAATCCACACGATATGTCGCAGACCCAAAAAACTGTAAGCCGTCGGATTGCCGACGGCTTTTTTTGTTGGAAATGTCACATATGATGCACTATAAACCATGACTTCTCGATTGTTTGCGATTGCGAATACTAAGTAAATGTGGTATAATAATGAGGAAGTAATCAAAACGAGGTGACAAATCATGGCATCTTCTAAATCCAATAATTCGCGTAACAACCGTGCGCTTACTGCAGAATGGTCCACGCCGCAGGACCTGTTCAATAAGCTGAACGACGAATTCCATTTTACGCTGGACGCCTGCGCACAGCCGTTCAACGCTAAATGCACCAAGTTCTTCAGCCCCCAGCAGGATGGCCTGAAACAGAGCTGGAAGGGTGAACGGGTCTTCTGCAATCCGCCGAGCGGTACGAAGTCGTTTTATCAGTGGGTCAGGAAGACCTCTGAGGAATCGCGTAAGAAGGATACGCTGGTCGTGATGCTGCTGCCGGTGTCTACCGACAGCGAGTGGTTCAAAAACTACATCTATCATCAGCCTGGTGTCATTATCCGCTTCCTGCCGGAACGTGTAAAGTTCACCAATCCGGTTGTTCCGTCCTGGGTCGATGGGAATGCGGAGACGGGAAAATCCCGTTCCGGGTCGATGCGGCCGACTATGGTGGTTATCTTCACCGGGGAAAAGAAGAAGTTCCGCGTGGAGTAAATTCCGCTTTTTATGCCTTTTTGAGAAGAATGCGTTCAGGGCATAAGGAGGAATTTTTTCTATGAATTACGATGATAAAAAGCTGTATGCCTTTTTGCGCGGCGCAGCATCCGTGGCTGAATTGCCGCAGACTTTACTGGCTCTGCCCTATGCCAGAGAGCAACATCAAAATCAATACCGCGCCAGCGGGGAACCGTATATCCTGCATCCGTTGATGCTGGCGTGTCACATCTGCGCTTTGAGCGATAAAAAAGACAAGGAATATCTGGATATCCTTGTGGCAGCGGCGTTGCTTCATGACGTCTGTGAGGACTGCGGACGCTCCATTTCCGAATTGCCGGTCAATGATGCCGTGAAGAGCGTGGTATCTTTGCTGACATTTGAAGTATTGCCCGGAGAAAATAAAGAATCCGCCAAAATCCGATATTACAATACGATATCCGATAGTCGTGCCGCCACGACCGTAAAACTTGTGGACCGCTGCAACAACGTATCCACAATGGCCGGTCCCTTTACGACGGAACGCATGAATAAGTACATTCAGGAGACGCATGTTTTTATCATGCCGCTGCTGGAAAAGGCTATGGTGAAATACCCCCAGGATTCCAACCAGTTCTTTATGCTCAAGTATCACCTTACCAGTTTGATGGACTTGGCTGAAAGATGTCTGCATGATGAAACCGTGAAAAATTGACACAAACGGAGAGGAAGATATAACGTGAAAAGAATCAACGCATCCTTCTACAGCAAGGATTACAAGCACAAGTTCGCGATGGAAGCCACTGTCCGTCGTGCATTCCGTGACCATACCGGGCATCTGGTGCAGGACGGAGCCAGCACCATCAAATCCCTTGATGAAAACGAAATGGCCCGCGACACTCTGACCATCAAGGTGTTCGGCAAAAGCCGGAACGACATTGTGGCCGTCGCCAAAGCCTACGTTGCGCAGGTCTACCCGCAGAACGTCGGCCTGTTGAATGAGGCCGTGTTTGATAGTGTGCGTGAAGTCGGAACCGCTTTCGCTTCCATGCAGCTGAACCGGCAGCGCCTGGCCATTTCCCGGTATGATAAGGCCGTCGCTTCCGTTCTGATTATCGAGTCCATCGAAGTTGCCCCGGAATATCGCCGGAATCGGATTGCCACTTCCATTGTGGACTATCTGCTGCACACCATCCGCACGGAGTATGTCACGGCGGTTGTGCCGCTGTCTTATGTGCCGTGTGTCAGCAAGAATGTAACTGTGCCGGCCATGGCGGATACCAAAACTGCTGAGCGGTTCTTGGAAAGCCTCCAGTTCAAGCATGACGACAACGTGAAAATCAAAAATGCCGGCATGGCTATGCCTATGCGCTTCTACCACATCATCAAGGAGTAAACTACATGCAGACAGCCTATGTCTTTGTCATCGCCAATGCGCAGGAAGCTCGATATTTGGCGAAAAATGTCATCCCCCGCCTTTGGGAAAAGGGGAGCAGAACCTACCTTTTCATCACCCCTGACAACTCTGAGAAAGAGCAGATTGATGCTATTTTGAGAGATTGTCACAACACTGCGCTTGAGCAGAATCGAGCACCTGTTGGGTACACTGCTGTACGCGAGCTGAAGGTGACGGATGCCGGTTATACGGCCACACCGAGGTTCCACGATGTGGTCGTGTGTGTTGGCCCATTCGCTGCGGCGGTATCCACAAAGCTGGATGCTCGCCTGGCACTTGAGGCGCGGGCGATGAACCGCCCGGTTATCGGCTTTTCTGAATCCATGGAGGATGCTGAAAGCTGGCAGAAAGCCTTCGTAAAGGCTTACCAGGAATCCGAAGAACCGTCTTTGATGCGGACGCCGCCGGCGCCGCCGTATATCGTCGGTTTCAATGATGACGGAGATACGCTTTATGACGTTCTCGCCGTTTTGGTGTAAGGAGCTGTTATGAGAAAGGCTCTGAGCGTCTTAGGTGTTTTTATTCTCGGTGTTGTTTGTGCCTGTATTCTTGCATTTGAACCGGTAAAGACCCATGTGGCAACCGAACTGCAGCATTACAGGATTACCACGAAGGTCGATGCGCTGACCGAAATCTATTCGGCAAAATACTGGAACGATTCCGTCGGTGCAAAAGAGGTAACAGCGTTCCCCCAAATCGACCTGGAAGCGATAGAACCAGACCAATACGAAGATGCACTGAGCACTGCTCAGAGCTGTGTAGAGACTGCCAAAGCTGATGTTGAATCGGCTTTGGCAGATTTTAATGAACGGGTTAAAACCCACAATTTTGTGTCCAATCAGCTTTCCCGGGTCAAAAAAGCCAATGCACCGGTCCAAACCCTTGATGACGCATTGGTTTATACAGACAGAATGAAAGCCATCATACTGTCTCAGAACAAATTATCCGCATTGGAACTTCAGACAGAACAAATGATGCGGATTTCCCAGGATATGTATTGGGACGCGGTCGGACATTATGTCAATGTCACCTTCCAGGCTCGCTATATCGAAACCGAAATACAAACCAGAATTGCCGAATACGAAAAGGAACAGGAAGCACAAAGACAGCTTGCTGCAGAAATGACATGGGCTGGAGTGCCTGCTGGCGCCGCCGGACGGCTGCGCATACCTCAGTATGGTATCTCCATTCCGCTGTATGCAAGCATGGCACAAAGCACCGTGGATGCGCCCAATAGCGCTGCCTGGTTCTCATACAACGGGGTCATGGTCATTGGCGACCATTGGAACCAAAATGGGTTCAGTGCCGTTAGGGGAATGGCGGTAGGCACCAGGGTGTATATCGACAATCCGGATGGGACTACGTCCAATTACACTGTCACATGGAGTGGAACGGGAGTCAATGCATCCACACAGCTGTTGTTTTCTGACGGTTCTAACGTGGACGGCAGATATGGCGGTTTGGTCCTGTATACGTGTTTGAGCGACTGGCAAAACGTAGCCATCGTATGCTGCGGTTAAATACGGGGACCAGCTGTCATGATATCTATGATATTTGAAAGCGGGAGGGGGGAGCAACTGCATCATGAAAAACGAATCGGAATTCAGTGAGTTCTTTTCCATTTTGCAGCCTCAATACAAAGCCCCCTTTACCACTCCGCCAGAAGACGATGATGATGAAAGACAACCAGAGAAGGTGTACGACTTTGATAAGCAAAATGAAGTCTCCAAAGAAGCTGAAGAATGGTTTTTGCGATTTGCTTCACGCTGGAAAGAACAAGGCATCATCCTGGATGTGCTGGATGTTCGAGAAAACCGCGCCTATCAAAATATGGACATAGATTTTGTCTGTATCATGGCAGATAAAAGTAAAAGGACATGCGAGGTAAAAGGAGATTTCACAGAGACGGGGAATCTGTTTGCCGAATATGCCGTGCCCAGCTACGATGTCGATAAAAACCGCAAAATCATAGGCCGGCATGCATCGCTCGGCTGGCTCTACGGTTCAAAAGCCGACTTCATCTTTTATTACTATTCAGCCTATAAGAAAATCTATTTATTAGACTTGGTGGAATTTTCCGCATGGGTGGATAGTATGAGCCTGAAGTGCAATTTTGAGCGCAGGCGTTGTTCACGGCCGTTTTCTATTCGCGGCGCCAAAAACTTGGTAGACAAAAACAATCCAAAAGGGTCCTATTACTACGGTCTCGGTTACATTATCCCGCTGCGAGAAATCGAAAGCGCAAACAAAAAAAGGCACTTCCTTAAAATATACCACATAAAAACAGACGGGCAGGATACCCCACAACCCTGACCCGGCAAAATATCTGAAAGGAGCTGATGGCGCATCTTCAGGGTGCGCGAATTATGATGAAAAGCAAATTCAAAATCCTGGCACTGCTGCTTAGTGCGGCAATGTGCCTTTCTGTGACGGGCTGCAATGGCGTAGCCAAAGAACCTACGAGCACGGCCGAATCCGCAGAGACAGCGACAGCCGAAACGGCAACCGGCGAAACGGCATACAGTGCTGCGCTTGACGATAACGGCTTTTATACCGGCATTGATGCGCTGGACTATATCCAGCTGCCGGAGGGCTATGAGAGTCTTACCATTCCGGAAGAGTATACCACTGTTTCGGAAGACCTCATTGACAGCGATATCCTTGACATGATGCGAAACCTCAATATTACGCAGGCGGTCACCGACCGGCCGGCGCAGGAAGGGGATGTCGTGGTCATCGACTTCGTGGGAACTATCAACGGAGTGGAGTTCCAGGGCGGCTCCTACAACGGCTATAGCGTTGAAATCGGCAACAGCACATTGATTTCCGGTTTCGCCGAACAGATTGTCGGCCATAGCGTGGGAGAAACCTTCGATGTTACGGTGACGTTCCCTGATAATTATGGTCAGACTCAGGACGTGAACGGAAACACTATTGAGCTTTCCAATCAGGAAGCCGTGTTCAAGACCACGGTAGTATCTATCAGCGTTTATAATCTGACCGACGAAGATGTGGTCAATGCCTTTGGTGATAGCTACACTCTGAATGACGGCAGCAAAATCGATACAGTAGATAAGGCAAGACAGTATTTCGAGGAATATGAACTGTACCGGGCCGCAACGACATACCTTGCCGATTACCTGTTGAACAACTCGGTCGTCATCAAAGATATTCCCGAGTCGATTTATGAGCAGGAACGCGAATTGGAAACGGCCTATCTTATCAATCAGGCTGCCCAATATGGAATGACGACGGAAGAATTCCTTGCAACCGGTGATTATGACAGCATTGAAGCCTATCTGGAAGATGGGGCCGAATACATCGAGCAGGATGTCAAATACTGCTTCATCATCCAGGCTATTGCCGAGGACCTGAATATTCAGGTGACCGATGCAGACATCGAGAAGAGTTATGCCGGTGATACGGAGAATGCTATTTCCGCCTACGGAAAGGGCTTTGTCTCCCAGCAAACATTGGCCGTTATGGTAATGGACCGCCTTGCGCAAGCTGCCATGTAATAAAAACACCTAACCAAACCGGTATTGTGTATTTTGTGGTTGCGAATACTTGGTAAATGTGGTATAATATAGAGGAAGCGAGAGGCCAGCTCTCCGCTCCGAATCTTGTCCATTTACACCTCCTCACATGTTCCGCGCACGCTCCCTTGGCGTACAAGGGAGCAATATGCTGGTGTAGCTCAGCTGGCAGAGTAATTGATTCGTAATCAATAGGTCGTGAGTTCGAGTCTCACCACCAGCTCCACGACAGCTTTTTCTTTGCTGTACAAATGTTGCCCACTCCTAAAACTATACTTCGACAATCCTAACCTCGGGCAACGGCCTTGTTCATTGGCTGATTTTATGGGGGATGGGTTAAACCGCTTTATAAATCAGGGTCCGCCCTGGCCGAGAAGCGTAAGCGGTTGCGGCCATTTTTTATTTGCACTTGTAGCTCAACTGGCAGAGCGGCGGTGTTGTAATCCGAAGGTTGCAGGTTCGATTCCTGTCGGGTGCTCCATCGCATTTCCTTCCATTGGTTTGGAAATGCTCCATATGGCCGTGTGACCGAGAGATTGATGGTAGCGGACTTGAAATCCGCCGGCCGTCACAGGCCCGTGGGTTTGAATCCCACCACGGTCGCCACTACCAGAAGACCGGCTTCCACCAGTCTTTCTGGGCGCCGCGCTTTCCGCGTGGTCTCCAATTCCCCGGAACTTCCTTACCTGTTCCCAAACAGTACACAAGCCATGAGATTTCGTCCGACTGCCGGGGAGCCTGCATGGGTATTTTTCCAGTCGAATGAACAAGCCGCAGAGATTATCGTTCAGTATGGTGCAAGCGGCTGCTGAGCATCCCATAACAGACGGGAAAAAGTCTGTTAGCCATTCGTAGCAGCTACCTCCACGTGGTGAATGGCGGAAACGGCAGTAATGCCGGCGAAAGCTGTAGCGATGCACCGGTCGTATTTAACGGTTAGTACATTGGCCTTCCAAGCCGAGGGCGAGGGTTCGACTCCCTTTCGGTGCTCCAACAACGTCAATGGGCCACGCATTGAGTCGTGGACACTCCAACGACGTAAGCCAGGTGATTCGCGGTACTGGGGAGGACACAACCGCAACCACTGCTGTATCAACAGCGTATGAAGATGTAAACACGACCCATTACGACGAGGAACAACTATCATGGTCAAGTCTTTGAATGACGTTTATAAGCATCAGGAACTTTTTTTCTGGTGCAATTCCACCGGAGATATCCGCATGCCTGGTGATGGCGAGCACTACGTTGTACATAAGCCCACCGATTTGCCCCCGGCGGTCAGACAGCTTTACGAAGCATATCAGACGGAAACCGGAGAGTGCATGCGGCATGTTGTATCGTATGCCGGTGCTCCCGGAATGCTGCTGGCGGCCCTGTACGACAAGTCGTATTACCGGGACATCTGCGATGACAACGGCATCAAAGACCTGACCACTGCCCAGGAAACCATCCTGATGGATGTGGCCTATCAGCTGCTCAGCCGCCGGGCCAATGAAATGATGCAGGACCCGGTCTTTGCGGGGTGTACCTGCTTCGTCGGTTACAACACCGACCCGGATGGACATGAACTGGGACTGTTTGTCCCCTTGTCGGTGGTCGAAGGAGTCGATAATATCGACAAATATTTCTGTCAGTGTCTCTATCCGGAAGCCGACAAAACTCTGATTGCCCAGGCAATGAGTTTTGCCGCCCCGGAGAAAAGATAATCTCCCATAACAAGCCGGACACTGTCCGACTTTCATATTGCCAGGTAGCTCAGTCGGTAGAGCAACGGACTGTTAATCCGTGGGCCATGGGTTCGAGTCCCATTCTGGCAGCCAGAACCCTGCAGCAGCGAAGTACAAGCTGGACGGGCCTCCATAGGACCTGCGACACCCGGAGGCAAGAGCTGCTCCTTTTCGGTCCCGATGATTCCTGACGGGCAGGAGGCAGTACAGGAAGAACTGGCCAACCATATGGTCATGACCGCTTCCGCATGGCGCGGAATATCGTTGTATCGAATGGTGCCGACCACAACACCAATATGGTTTGGTGCGAACGGGGATTAGATTCGCACGAATCGCAATCACTCAGCGATTTTCCCCTATATACGCTTCGGTAGTTCAATCAGGTTAGAGCACCAGCCTGTCACGCTGGAAGTTACGGGTTCGATTCCCGTCCGAGGCGCCAGAATGCCGCATAGTCCAATATCTGGCGATGCAGTTTCCGCATAACGCAGTGAGGATGCTTCCCGCCGTTGTCACATCCACGGTGGAGAGGAAAACTTGTTACCATGATGTGTGGGGCAAGCTGTGCCGGGCGGCTTCAGCACAGAACCAGCAAGCCGATGTGGAAATCTTTCATATCTTAATCTGACGTATGTTGTCTAGGCTTGCTTTCATGGGCGATTAGCTCAGTTGGGAGAGCACCTGCTTTGCAAGCAGGGGGTCGCGGGTTCGAGTCCCGCACCGTCCACCACGCAGCAGATACCTTCATCAGGGACACCGGTTGAACCTGACGTGAGATGCGCTCAGCGCCCTGTCACGCGAACATGGTGCCACGCATTCCTCACGAAAAGGGTTTGCTGCAACCAACGCCTTGGAAAAGGTCACGCGAGTTTTGCGTCCTCGCAAAATCGCATCGCCGGGGTAGTGACCGGTAATCTTCAAGAAAGGATGGTGGGTGTGATGTATCGCAATCGCGGCAAGCCCTATATGGGTTCTTCTATGAAATATATGAAATAAGCAGCATGACCGGCGGCCAGCGGCAACGTGCCCGGCCCCTACACACCTAAAGAAGGGAGAGTGAAGCGAAATGGGACGACCGCGTGACAAGCCCAAACAGGCACACCCCATCATCAAAACTACATGAATCCTGCGCCTTGCGCCGACCGGCAGACGCCGCCGGCGCCTATATGGCGGAATAGAGCAGATGGCAGCTCGCCGGTTTCATAAGCCGGAGGTCACAGGTTCGAGTCCTGTTTCCGCACCCACAGGCGTCTGGGAGATGCGCCTAACGATTGTCTCCCGAACCCTCATTTTGATATTGTTGTGGTTCACTATCAGTTCCGGAACAATGATTTTGCGCTGCATCAATGGATAAGTGAGACTGGCTGAGAAGTTGCAAAAGACGCTGCGACTGCCTGACCACTGCCCAGTCAAATGGGCAAAAAAATAACAGGAGGACACTCCAATGCAGAAGTAATTCGCATCCGGATGTCAAAATCAACACGGAGGTATAGTCCAATGCAGAAGTGATTCTTCTCCAGGATATGCGAGCTGAATAGCAGAAAGCAAGAGGACAGTCCAATGTATTGAGGACCTGATGCCGGGTAGCGCCCGGCTTAAAACAACAAGGCAGGAGCGCCTGCCATCGGCGTCCTTGCACCTCTGGGCGCCGATATTATGGTGATGTAGCTCAGTTGGCAGAGCAGTACCCTGATAAGGTAAAGGTCGGAGGTTCGACCCCTCCCATTACCACCATGTGTCGTGGCGTGGACCCTAAACACGTTGCCTGGGAGACCGGGGCGCATATCATCGGAACAACATCTGGTTCGATTCCCTTGCCGCAATTTGGAGCGGGAGATGCCGGTGGTACTTGGAAATCCATCGAGCGGGGAAAGGGCACCACACCCACCCGATATTCTCTGAAAAACTGGTGAAACGTGGATAACACCGGTGTATGTGGTTAGGATGACCACATAGGAAACGGTTCGTTGTTTGCGCAAACGCGGACCGTGTTTCTGACATTACCATTGTCTATGGAGACAGTGTTCATTTTTTTCTTCCTTTCTCAACCCCCATGCCGGGTGATTGGCTGTACCGGGGAAGACACAACAGCTGCCAACGGGCCTATACAACGGCCTTGTCCGATTATACCGATTCATAAGTAAACTAAAATTTATTTATCAACTCATGAGAGAATACAAGGGTTATTTCGCCAGGGTTTGCTGGTACAAAGACGACAATCTGTATTTTGGCCAGTTGAACGGCATTTCAGACCTTGTGGTATTCCATGGTGAAACAGCTGCTGATATTGAAACACAGTTTCATGCAGCCGTTGATGAATATTTGGAATTTTGCCATGAAATCGGTAAGACTCCAAACCGCCCAAACAATGAGGATTGCTGTATGACGGGAATCAAAATCAACGGGATGGTTTATTGGTATTCTGATGATGCCGTTCCGGAAATCCAAGACTATCTGGATATGAACGCCGATGTGGTCTACGAGGAAAAGTATCGGCCGATTGATATGCCCGACAGCTATACAGAAATCCACATCAATGGCATTGTTTATGCTTTTGCATCCATCGACGAATATCTCGATGAACTTGACCACCGCGCAGAAAAAGTTGAAGAAGACAAATAACTGCAAGCGAGTCGACAGGTAATCATTCTATCCGGCAAAAAATCGAGGGTTAGCGCAGCTGGCAGAGCGCCTGCTTTGGGAGCAGGAGGCCGTGGGTTCAAACCCCGCACCTTCGACCAACATCTATACCATCTGAAGGGAGGGAACACAATGAAAAACACGATTATGGCCTGTGGCGTGATTGTGGTATTGGCGCTGCTTGCATATGTGTCGCTGTATCTCAGGCATGACGGGGCCAAAAAGGGAATGGCAAAACCGACGACGGTTTTGAAGTATAGTGCGTTCATTGGGATTCCTCTCCTTATGATGGCCGCCGGTATTATGTTTTGCCTTTAAGGTAGACATCAACACCAAACAAGAAAGAAAGTGAAGTCCTATTATCATCCTGATTCTGAAAGCAGCAGCCATTCTTTTCGGCGTCGGTGTTGCCTGCATCCTGATTCCTTTTCTTTTGATGGCCACGGTAATCAATGACCCGATTATCGCAAGAAAGGTATCGGTAATCAGTGGTATCGGTAAGGCCCTTGTCTTTATCGGCGTCATTTGCGCTGTTATCGGAGGTATTGTTGCTGCGGTTACTCATTTCCTGGGGTGACCGGACAAAACACCCAGCGATTGATGGTATGGGGGCAGAAGTAACCATCACCATTGCCGAGTTTCATACCTCTTTCTCGGCATAACCAAACAGGAAATGCACCGCCGCTATCCTGTACGGTTTCTATCAGCCCCGCCCATGGCAGACGGGCCGCATAATTGTCTGCTTTTCATATGCGTTCTTGGGCAAGTTGTTGGGTATAGCCGCTTAATCACTGTTTTATGAGGCGAGGGAGAAATCGCCCGTAATTTGTTGACAGTGAGGTAGAGATGGCGGGTTCGAGTCCCGCAGGACGTTCATGCATGGGAAGGTCCAGTAGTAACCAGTTGTAATCGCCGTCGCAGGTGGGATGGCTTCCATCTGCGGGAAGGCCATATCGGGTTGCTGAGATACCGTTGTTCAGGTAGGCCACCTGAGCAGCTGTATGGCCGGGAGTAATGGGTTCGCCCGGAATCTTCTTTGTTCATTCCACTCATAGGAGTATAACAATGTTCTTCGGCAAACTGTTTCACAAGAAAATCAACGTTCTCCAGGACATCACCGTAACAGTTTTTTCGCGTCCGAAAATGGTCGAGATGGCAGCGTGTCTTCCTAAGCACAGTTGTGTCATTTCCATCAATACTCCCGGTAATGAACATCTGCATATTCCGGTCCCGACATTGTATCGGGAATTCGCAGATGCAGAGGACGAAACCGGGATGGCCATGGCAGACGCCGACAAAGTTGCTGACTTTGTGAAACATCAAGTCGAGAAAGGCAATTACCACATCTATGTGCATTGCGACCAGGGAATTTCCCGGAGTGCCGGTATTGCGGCAGCTATTTTGCGAGCTTATGGGAAGGACGAAGGGCAGATTCTGGATTGTAGCGATTACTGCATCAATGCCCGGTGCTATGAATTCGTTCTCAAAGCCTTTCATGTTGATGTGGCTGATGACGAAATCGCGGAAGCCCGGCAGAGAAGCAAGTGTGCTTACCTGAATGGCTGGCCAACGTGGTAATAGACCCGTTAGAAGAATAGAAAAACTTTATACTGCGGGATAGAGCAGACGGTAGCTCGTCGGTTTCATAGGCCGGAGGTCACAGGTTCGAGTCCTGTTCCCGTACCCAGAGAGTTGTGGTAGCTCTCCTCCCAAAAACTGCCATGGTTGGCCTCCCGCAAGGAGCACCATACAGGTCTTTCGTCTGATTCGTCGGATGATAAGAACTGGGGCAAAATGCTCAGAAGGCCAAAACAATCCATCGAAGCCAGCGTTGTACAGGGGCGCAAGGCCCGGAAGCCATTACGGGCAGGCGGGAAACCGCCAGATTTGTCCTGCTCGGCAGATGGATGGGGAAATGCAACCCCGCCGTAAAATCGGCCGCAATAGACACGCGATATAGCCATCAATAGCCGGATTCCCTCTGCATGGCACGTCATAAGGATATGGCGAGGGAACCACCTCTGCAGACAAAAACCACGTTTGCGGCGTTGGTCTCATTCTGTGACTAATGATATGGTTTAGCGGCGTTTACCCGCAGGTGGTGGGCGATTTGAAATGGTCGGCCCTATATTTCAGACCGAGAGTCTCCGTTATCTGTCTGTCATGAAAGGATTTTTTGGCTGCTATCCAAAAAATGTGAAATGGCAAACGGGTATAAAGAGTTGATTGATGGGGAGTCGCGCCCTCAGATGACGTCAGCTATTGGGTGTAAGGGGCTTACCCATGATGCCGGGTGATTTGCAGTACCGGGGAAGACATAACTGCTGCCACGGGTCCTTTGCCGGCCGCGCTTTCCCGCTCAGACGAAAGAATCACCGGCATTAACGTGAACATATGGCGTACGGAAGGTATGTTTGCGGGGGATTAAAGAACAAGAAACGAAGACGTGTTTCTTACCCGGCCACGAAAAGCTGGACGCTTGGCAGTACCGGGGAAGAAGTAACTGCTGCCACGGGACGGAGTCATCCCCAAAGCACACAGAAATGGTGTCTAAATTTGACCATCACACCTGGCGACTGGCGGTCCAGGGGAAGACAGTAACCGCCCCCAATAGTCCAACTGCGGAACGCATGCCGACGGGCAAAGACCGCAAGAACCCGGATAGCAGCCATGGATGTTACCCGGGCTGGGGGAAGTGGCCCGAAGTCGTGGTGCCAGCTATACCAACGCCGGTATAAGACCTGTACCGGTATTTTTTGTGGGCCATTAGCTCAGTCTGGTCAGAGCTGGCGCCTCATAAGCGCTTGGGCCTGGGTTCAAATCCCCGATGGCCCACCATCTGGTCCATTTGCGATGATGTCAACCCGAAAACCATAAGTAAACCTGTTAAGCCTATAAGTGCTGTGCATTCAAGCGTAACATGACAGGTGCTTTGCCCGAAGACATCGTCGTGTGGAATAGGGTTTCCGTGTTCCATGACAAAAACACGGTGGTGGAGTTGAATAGGCCCGGCGGGTGATTACCAGGGGGAAGATGCCATCGCCCGATTTTTTGCCATTATCCGGTTCCAACGTGATACCGATTTTGATATAATGAAGGTGTTCTGAAGAATCATATGACAGGAACAATCGTAAGCACTTCATTTAAGTTCAGAGCGCAGCTGCAGAAGCTGATTGAACATATCGAAGATGCCATTGAATCTTTTCGTGACAACTTCGTGGAACAGGAAGAAGACCAGCCGTTGATTATTGATGTTCTCTCCAGGTATGAAATGGAGCAGTACAACAGCCGTCTGGATGAAACCTGTATTGTCATTTCAATCAACACGCCCGGCCGCAAGCCCATTCCCGTCCATGCGCTGACACTTCATCTGGATATCGTAGATACAGCAACAGATAGGGGAATCACTGCGCGTGATGCGCTGGCGATTGCCATTTTTGTTCAGAAAAGCGTCGCGAAAGGAAAGAACCATGTGGTCATCCATTCCGACCAGGGTATCTCACGAAGCGCCGGTATCGCGGCAGGCTTAATGCGAGCCTATCACATGGATACAAAAAGAATCATCAATGACGGCCATTTTTGCATCAATGGCCGTTGTTATGAATATGTTTGCCGAGCATTTCATCTTCCTGTCACGCAGAAAACCATTGAAAGTGACGTGACTCGCAATCATCAAATGCACCGGTTATATATGGAAAAATATGGTTAAGACAGAAAGGGGACAGAGATATGCAGATTTCGCCGGCATATGCCAGTAAACTGATTCGCCAGAAAAGCGAACAGATTCGCCTGCTTCTCGCAGAGGAGCGCGAAACTTCCACTACCACAGCCTGCCTGGGAGAAGACGTCGATGAGATGCGCCAGCAGTATGACTTCGATTCCATGCAGGCCAAAATCGAAGCTCTGAACAAGGATATTCTGGTGCTGAAACACTGCATCAACGAGTTCAACGTGACTACGATACTGCCCGGCACGAACTACACGGTGGATGCCGCGCTTGTGCGCATGAAGATGCTCAGCGACATGAAGGCTCGCCTGGGCAATATGAAGCAGATTCAGCCCGTGACCCGGCACAGCGGCGGCTATGGCAACAAACAGCCTGAATACGTCTACCGCAACTTCAAGGCCGAGGATGTAAGCAAGGCATACGCTGATGTGGAGTCTGAACTGACCACCATCCAGCTGGCTCTGGACAAGGTCAATCTGGAATCTGTTCTTTCTGTGGACATCAGCATCTGAGTTCTCTGCACATTCCGGGTGTTTACGCTGCTTTTGTAGCTATCTGCTTTTCTTGATAAACCTCTAAAAAAGGTTTCCGGTGGGTTGTAAATGTACCGGCATCGTCAGTGTAAGTGTTTTTTCAGTTATTTACAAACGTCAAGGTTTACGGTATTTGTGAATTTCTTGAATTAGATAATTATACTTTCCAAGAAAACCCAGATAAACACCAAAAACTTTGTGCTGCCTTTGGCAGTCCATCCGGAGAAGTTCGGTTTCAACCGGATTTATATATGGGCCTGTAAGGGATTCGACGTAGGTCTGAAGGACATATCTCGTGGGGATGCCACCGCCTTATGGGGCAAAACAAAGTAACTGACAACACTCGTTACGCTTTCCCTGTCGCAGCTTAATTGCTGCCAGGGGCCAAAACGGCACACCCTGTACCGGGTAAGTGCATGAGGTTTATCGATACGGTATATGCGAGTATCCGATTCAAAGTATCTTCGGAGACCGGAGGTTAAGGTCGTCGTTTCTTTCCTCCCAAATATAAAGAAGCATGGGCAACCACTGATTTCCTTTGCTGGTTGAGGTGTCCTCAGAACAAAAAGACAATCAATCAGCTATCACGTAAGTATGATATGAAGATAGGGCCGACGGACACGGGCTTCGAGGCCCGTCAGGTCCACCATCGTAATGTAGCCAACCTCTTGTAAACTATTCAAGTAAACTATTGGAAATGTTTCGTAGAAATGTGATTTCTTCGGATACTGTCAATGGTTTACAGATTGGTTTGCGGTGGTTGGCTACATTTTTGGTTTACAAAATACGGCCGAGAAAGCCCACTGCGTGAGCTGTGGGAGTATGTCAATACCTTGCTAGAATTCCTTGAATAGTGTGCCGCCGCATTCTCGTGATTTCAGTCGTGAGTTGGGCGGCACACATTTGATGAATTAACGAGAAATTTGTGCTATAATATCATACAGTGGATGTGAAAAGCACTCAACTAATGGGAAGGAGGGTGTCCCGACGAATATAATATCAAGTTACAAAGTTCAAATTCTTTGTGAAAACAGCATCTTCAGAGATACGATTCGATTGTACCGGGACGCACTCTCTTTTCTGACTGCTGTTTTTGATTCCGAGTGGAAAGCTCTTTCTGCCATCGAGAAGGCAAAAACACGGTTCAATACAGCAGAACATCTTGTGCATGGGACAAAATACAACATTGCCAAATATGATTTTGATGTTCATTTTCACAAGATGCCCTCCTATCTGCGCAGAGCTGCAATTCAAGAGGCTCTTGGCTGTGTCAGCAGCTACCACTCGAACCACGACAACTGGGAGAAGGGCGGCAAACAGGGTAAAGAACCCAAACTTCAGGTAGAACGGTTTGCTATGCCGACTTTCTATAACAAAGAAATGTATAGCGTTTCCGAAGACCCGTATTCCGCATATCTGAAACTCTACTATGGTAACGACTGGGTTTGGGTAAAGGTCCGACTGCGCGGAACGGATGTTCGGTATCTCAAGCGCTACTGGCAGCACTGTAAGCCATCTGCTCCGACACTGGAAAAGCGGTGCGGGAAATACTATCTGCGCTTTGCCTTTACGGAAAAGGTTGCCCTTTCGGATACAAAAATTTCTGAACAGCGCATTTGTGCTGTTGACCTTGGCCTTAACTCGGATGCAGTATGCAGTATCATATCCGCCGATGGAACTGTCCTGGCAAGGAAGTTTATCAACTTCCCCAGTGAAAAAGACCACCTGTGGCATGTGCTTAACCGCATCAGACGCTACCAACGGGAACATGGCTCTCAAAACGTACAATCTTTCTGGATGTATGCCAGCCGCCTGAACGATGACCTGGCGAAGAAAATTGCCTCCGCCATCACGGACTTCGCTGTGCTCTATTCTGTGGATTGTTTGGTTTTTGAGTATCTTGATTTCCGTGGGAAAAAGGCTAAGGGAAGCAGGGCGCAGCGCATTCAAATGTGGAGGAAGAATGGTATCCAGCAGTATGCCGAACACAAGGCACATCGGTGCGGTATCCGTGTTTCTCACGTCTGTGCATGGGGGACCAGCAAGCTGGCCTTCGACGGCAGTGGTGAAGTCGTGCGCGACGAAACCAACCGTGCGTTGTGTACTTTCCGAAGCGGAAAACGCTACAACTGTGACCTGCGTGCCAGCTACAATATCGGCGCTCGGTACTTTGTGCGCGAACTCCTTAAACCCTTACCGGCAACGGTGAGGTCTGAACTCTGGACAAAAGTTCCGGACGTTCAGCGCAGAACCTCATGTACATTAAGTACCCTTCGTGCAATGACCGCAGCCATGCAAGGTGCAGCACAGTGCGACCGGTAAACTGATGTACGATTTGCAGCCCGTCTGGGATTAACTTTGCTGTGGAGCCGCATCCTTCGGGATGTGGAGTCTAAGGCAAAGCCGTATTCCCAGAGGGTCAGTCCCTCCTAAATAAATTGGAAGGAAGCCCGCGACTTTAGTCGTGGAAGGTTCACAACAACCCCATTCAGACATACAAGTGTTTGACTACACATTGAGACCGAACCGCAGTAATGGATGGAGGATAACAGCATCAGGACGGCTCGCCTTTTTCTTGCGCCAGTCAATTATTTATGGTATAGTATGGAAAATACCAACGATTAAAGGAGTATAAAACATATGACCGAACAAGAAATTTTGACTGCGGTGCAGGATATTTTCCGCGACAATTTTGATGATGACAGCCTGGTTATCACCCGGGAGACGTGTGCTGACGACATTGAGGATTGGGACAGCCTGGAACAAATCAACCTGCTGACCGCTATTGAGAA
>OLNO01001027.1_pt1 | contig 24957 bp, 24 predicted proteins | sample 1672861 | NCBI WGS metagenome assembly OLNO01 (sample SAMEA3136731, study PRJEB25190) | human gut metagenome | reverse complement strand
CTGACCATCAGGTCGGCCAGACCGGCAAGACCGTCCATCCCAAGGTCTACGTCGCCCTGGGCATCTCCGGCGCTATCCAGCATAAGGCCGGTATGCAGGACTCCGAGTGCATCATCGCCGTGAACAAGAACGACACCGCTCCCATCTTCGAGGTGGCTGACTACGGTATCGTCGGCGATCTGTTCAAGGTCGTCCCCGAGCTGATCGAGTCCATCAAGGCTGCCAAGGCCGCCAAGTAAATACAATTCGAGAGATAGGAGAGAATGACCGTGGGCAACGCACTGATATACAAGACCATCGGCCAAGTACTGGCGCAGCAGGCTGTGCGGCATTCCAACTGCGAAGCCGTGACAGATGCCGCCCACCGCTTCACCTACGCCCAGTGGGAGGCGCTGACGGATCAGGCGGCCAAGGCGCTGCTCAGCCGCGGCATCAAAAAAGGCACGCACGTGGGCGTATACGCCAACGACAATGCCGTCACCCTGTGCGCCTACTATGCGGTGTGGAAGATCGGCGCAGTGCTTGTCCCGCTGTGCAACAGCTATCAGCAGGCCGAGTCGACCCGCTGCCTCATCGACGCCGACATCACCCATCTGCTGCTGGGCGGCGGTCCTTCCGGCCTGCGCCGGGAGGACTTCCCCGCCCGGATCGACGTGATCCCCCTGGCGTCTCAGAATGATCTGAACACGTTACTGCTCTCCGGCAGAGCGTACGGCGACGCGGCGCTGCGGGCCGCCAAGAACCTCGTAACGGCCGACGACCCGGACACCATTCTCTTTACCTCCGGGACGATAGAGCGCCCCAAGCCGGTGCTGACCACCCATTTTTCCCGCGTCAACGTTATGCTGGCCCAGGCCAACGTACTGGAAGCCACGGAGCAGGATCGTTTCTGCTCCGTGCTTCCCATGTACCACTGCTTCGCCCTGACGGCCACGGTGCTTGCCGCCATGACCGCGGGCGCGTGTGTCTGTTTTCCTGCGGACCGGCACGGCAGAACCATCTTGGAAACCATCCAGCGGGAGCGCTGCACCATTCTCACCGCCGTGCCCACGTTGTTCTCCGTGCTGCTGGAGCGTTATAAACAGGGGCGCTACGATGTGTCCTCCCTGCGGGCAGGACTCATCGGCGGCTCAGGCTTCCAGCAGGAGCTGTATTTGGATGTTTGCCGCACATTCAGCTTCGACCTGCTGCCCTCTTTAGGACAGACGGAGGCCACTGCCGGTATCAGCAGCTGCGGTCTCCACGATCCCATTGATGTGCGGCTGCGGACACTGGGCCGCTTTTTCCCCGGCGTGGAGGGCTGCATCAAGTCCACCGTCACCGGCAGCGTCGTCCCCTCCGGCACGGCGGGAGAAATCTGCATCCGCGGTTACAATGTGATGCAAGGTTATTACAAGCTGCCCGCCGCCACCAGCTATACCATCGACAAGGACGGGTGGCTGCACACCGGCGACCTGGGCAGTCTGGACAGCGCCGGCTATCTGACCTATGCGGGCCGGAAGAAGGAGATCATCATCCGCGGCGGTGAGAATATCTCCCCCTCCGAGATTGAAGCGCTTATCAAGGCCGATCTCAATGTGGAGGATGTCCGGGTCATCGGCATTCCCGACCGGCATTACGGCGAAACGGTCTGCGCCTGCGTCATCGCCCACACACCCATGACGGAGGAACATATCCGTAATCTGGTGCGGAGCAGGGCCGCCTCCTTCAAAGTGCCGCAGCAGGTACTGTTTTTCGAAGAATTTCCCCACAGCCCTTTGGGCAAGATCCAGCTCTCCGCCCTGAAGGCGGCGGCGCTGGACCGGCTGGGCATCACAACCGGGGTATAAGAAAGAGATAAGAGTATTATGAAAAAACTAAATCGTTGGGTCTACGCCGCCTTCGGCGTGGTGATTCTGTTGTTCGCCGGTATGGTCTACGCCTGGAGCGTGCTGTCCGGCCCTATCGCCCAGGAATATCCCCAGTGGACGAACGCGCAGCTGAGCCTGACCTTCACCATCGTCATGACGCTGTTCTGCGTGGGCTGCATGGCGGGCGGCTTTCTGTCCGGCAAGGTCAGCGCCAAGATCTACGTTTGGGCGGCGGCAGCCATGTTCCTGGGCGGCTTTATGCTGTCCGCCCGCATCACGTCCCTCATGGAGCTGTATATCGGCTTCGGCGTCATCTGCGGCTTCGCCTCCGGCCTTGCCTACAACGCGGTGATGGGCACCATCAGCCGCTGGTTTCCCGATAAGCAGGGTCTGATCTCCGGTGTGCTGCTGATGGGCTTCGGCCTCAGCAGCTTCCTGGTGGGTAAGATCTTCCAGATGTGTACCCCTGAGACCATCGGTGCGTGGCGTCAGTCCTTCACCGTGTTCGGTGTCATCACCGCCGTGGTGCTGGCCATCTGCGCCTTCTTCGTGGAGAAGCCTCCCGCGGACTACCAGCCCCCCGCCGCCGGCAAGCAGGCCAAGCGCTGGGTGAACCCCGTGGCCATGGAGGCCGCCACCGGCACGATGGTCCGCAAGCCCGCCTTTTGGCTGTACTACCTGTGGGCCATCCTGCTCAGCGCCGCCGGTCTGGCGCTGGTGTCGCAGGCCAGCGGCATCGCCCGGGAGATCGGCACCGATGTCTCCGCCGGTACCATCGCCACGGTGGTGGGCCTGATCTCCATCTGCAACGGCGTGGGCCGCGTCATTTTGGGAGCGCTGTTCGACAAGGCTGGCCGCAGCAAGACCATGCAGACCGTGAACGTCCTGTTCCTGCTGACCTGCGGCGTGCTGATCCTGTCCCTGTCCCTGAAGAGCTTCCCCATCCTGGTGGTCGGCTTCATTTTGGGCGGCTTCTCCTACGGCGGTGTGACCCCCACCAACTCCGCCTTCGTCAGCTCCTACTACGGGCTGAAGCACTTCCCCCTGAATTTCTCCATCATCAACACCAACCTCATTATCGCGTCCTTTGGCAGCACCATCGCCGGTGCGCTGTACGACGCCTCCCAGTCCTTCTTCAGCACCGATGCCATGATCGGCGTGCTGGCGCTGCTGGGTATCTTCGTATCTTTGGCTATCAACGTCTGTGACAAGCGGACGCTGGCCGCCAAGTGATATAGCTTTACCTCCCTCACAAAACCTCACAAAGGGAACAGCCCGGCTTTTGCCGGGCTGTTCTCGTGTACTTCTGTGCATTACCGTAAATCCATACATACTCACCATCTTCTCAGTTCAGAATGCAATTCCAATCACAATCACCGTTAGGCCTTTGCAATTTTCGAACGTCTTCAACTGACTTATATCCCCACTCTCACCTATCCTTGTTTCTTTGTTTACTGCGTCACTGTTTTTGAGCCGCGAACCTGCTTGCGGTCACCGCCGCATTGAGTATACTTATCAGCAGCACAATTTACGGGAGGTGACAGCATGGCCTACTGCGTATCAGACATTCACGGTGAGTTGTCCCCCGACCCACACCGTGACCCACACGGGAAAAATACCATGCGGAAACAGCGGGATATGCGCTGTCAAAGAGCGATCTCCACGCAGTGAAAAGCACCGCAAACCGTTGTGTCCCAACGGATAGCAGCTCCCGACCGCAGCTCATAACCCGGAGGTCGGAGGTTCAAGTCCTCTCTCCGCAACCATCTTGAGTGGATGTAACTGATTTCAGTTACATCCACTTTTTTATTACCCTGTACGGAGCCGGTCACGCCTGCTCCGTTTCTTCCTCAAAAAAATCTTCAAAAAGACCTTATGACATTTTTCGCGGTCAGAATTACTAAGCACAGCGAGCTGGACGGCGACTATCGCATGCTGTTGCGGGGAAGTTCTCTTTATGCTATACTATACACAGCAAGGATGCGTGCGGTGATATATGCGGAGAGAAAGCGAGGGCGTTACCCCTTGAAAGGAAACACGAAACATCTGTCGGCTGTGATCTTTGTTTTCACGGTGATCGCCATAGCCTACGCCTGCCGGATGATGGCAAAATTTGACATCGGCGGTCCTGTCATGAACCATATCCGGACGGTGCTCTATCTGCTGCTTTTCGCCCTGTGGGGCTTTTCCCTTGACCGGCGCATCATCCAGCGGCAGGCGCTGCACTGCCTGCGGCTGACGGCGGCGCTGATCCTGCTGTGGCTCATACTGCGGACGCTGAAATACAGTGTCGTCACCGACCTGACAGCGGCGCGGTATGTGTGGTACCTCTACTACCTGCCGATGCTGTTTCTCCCGCTGCTGGGGGTGTACATCGCCCTGTCCATGGGGAAACCGGAGGACTACCGTCTGAGCCGAAGAACCGGTATGCTATTGATCGTCCCCGCGGTGCTGTTTCTGCTGGTGATCACCAACGACCTGCATCAGCAGGTATTCGCCTTCAAAAGCGGCGTTCCCGGGCTGCCGCTCTCCGGAACGTATTTCCACCGCCCGCTGTATTTTGTCTGCCTTGGTTGGATAGTGGGCTGCATGGCCTTCTCCCTCGTCTGCCTGTTTCGAAAGAGCCGTATGCCGGGCGGCAGAGGGAAGCGGATCATGCCGTTTGTGCTGGGCTGCGTGATGTTCCTGTACGGTATTCTCTATCTGTCGGGCCTTCCCGCCGTCCGGTGGTGGTTCGGCGATATGAACGTGATGTTCTGCCTGCTGTATGCCGCCATCTATGAAAGCTGCATCCGCTGTCGGATGATACCGTCCAACACGGGATACGTAGATCTGTTTGAGGCCTCAACGCTGGCAGCTTGTATTGCGGATCGCAGCGGCCGGATCGTCCTGCGCTCCCGTGCCGCGGGCGAGGATATAATTTGCCCGCAGGATGGGCAGCAGATCCTCCGGCCTGACGGCATGCGCATCTCCTCGGCGCCCATCAGCGGAGGCTACGCCGTCTGGCAGGACAATGTACGCCCGCTGACGGAGCTGCACGCCCGGTTGAATGAAAACAGGGCGGAAATGGAACGCAACAGGAAGAAGCTGCAGGACGCCTATCTTGTACAGAGAAGTCTGCATGAGCTGACCGAGAAGAACCGTATATACAATGAGCTGGAGGCCAGGCACAGCAGGCAGACAGTCCAGATGCGGCAAATGCTCGCCCGATGCGAAAAAGCCGACCCCACCGAAAGGCGAAGTCTGCTGAAGCGGGTGCTGCTGCTGGGCACCTACATCAAGCGCAGCGCCAATTTGTACTTTCTCAGCAGTGAGTACCAGCGGCTGCCGCAGCAGGAGCTGCGGCTGACAGTGGACGAAGCCGTGCGCGCCCTGACCGCCTGCGGCACGGAGTGCGGCGTGGTCTACCGCACAACAGGACCCATGCGCGCCTCCGAGGTCGTAAACCTGTTTGAGCTTCTGAAAACCGTCGCGGAGGCCACGATAGATGATCTGCGCTCGCTGTTTATCTCCGTTTCCGACAGCGCGATGGATCTGTCGGTGGAGTGCGCCGCCGATCTGTCGGCGATCGCCTCCCCGGAGGTAACGGTGCGGCAGGAGGACGGTCTGTGGCTCGTTCGCAGAAGGATAAGGGGGCGGGAAGATGCATAAGCTGACGCGCTTCGGATTCAATGCCATCAAGGAGAGCTTTGATCGGCTGCCCACCGCCGTATGCTTTTTCGACCGGTCGGGCGGCATTGTGCTGTGCAACCGGCAGATGTATCGGCTGAGCCAGCATCTGCTCAACAGCGACCTTCAATACCTGGAGGAGCTCCAAAGGGCGCTGGCATCCCCGCCGGAGGGCGTGACGCCCCTTGCCGGCATGGAGGGCACCTTTCACTTCCCCGACGGGCTGGTATGGAAATTTGAGAGGGCGGCCGTGACCGACCGGTACGGGGAGACATATATACAGCTGAGCGCCGCGAATGTCACGGAGCTGCACCGGGCGCTGGAGCAGTTGACCGAGGACAACCGAAAGCTTGCGCAGGACGCGGAAAAGCTGCGCCGTCTCTCGGAAAACGTGGAGGCGGTGTCCCGGGAGCGGGAGCAGCTTGCCGCCAAATCCGCCATGCACGACAGTCTTGCCGCCTGCATCACCGTTACGAAACAGTATCTGGCCGGAGACCTTGGTGCCATCGATGCAGACGTTGTGCTGCGGGAGTGGGAGAAAAGCATCGTCTTTCAGGACGCAGGCCTTTTGTCGGCAAGGGAAAAGCTGTATGAAAGTGCGGACAGCAGCGGCGTGACCATCAGGATGCGAGGCACAGAGCCAGCGGGCGGCGCAGCGGAGTTGATGTATACCGCCATGCAGGTCTGTCTGAGCAACGCCATACAGTACGCGCAGGCAACCGAGCTGGTGACCAACATCTGGGAGGACGGCGACAGATATACCGTTCTGATCCGCAATAACGGAAGGCCGCCGGAAAAGACCATCACAGAGGGCGGCGGGCTGTCCAATCTGCGCCGCAGGATCGAAAGGATCGGCGGGACCATGACGGTGCAGAGCCTGCCGGAGTTTGCGCTGGTGATAGGGATACCGACTTTTGAGAAGCTGGGGGATAACAAATGGCTGTCAGAGACATATTGATCGTCGAGGATCAGGCCCTTGCCCGAATGTACCTGTGCGCCTGCGTGGAAAAATGCGCGGATTGCCGGGTGGCGGGCACCCTGACCCGTGCCGACGCGGCGCTTCGCCGGTGCGGTGATGGGCATATCGACCTGATCCTGATGGACATCTGCACCGAAAACGATTCGGATGGTCTGGCCGCCGCCGAGTCCATCAAAAGAGCCTATCCGCATATCAGAATCGTTATGGTGACCTCCATGCTGGAGGGGCGCTTTCTGGAGCGGGCGAGGCAGATCGGGGCTGACAGCTTCTGGTACAAGGATTCCCCCGCCGGCGATCTTGTGGGCGTCATCGAGGGCACCCTGTCCGGCAAGCGCTTCTGGCCGGACGGTACGCCATCGGTGCGGCTGGGGAATGTTCTGTCCTGTGATCTGTCCGATCAGGAGCTGGAGACGCTGCGCTTGCTCTGTGAGGGCCAGACCTATGCGGAGATCGCCGTGGGAATGAATGTAGCGGAATCGACAGTACGCACCTATATCAACCGGATGCTGGAAAAAACCGGATCCCCCAACCGTAACCGGCTGATGGTTGCCGCTGTCAGCAAGCGGCTGGTTGTGCCGGGAGGCTGGTCCGGCACGGCAGAAGAAAATTGAACGGAAATACGTCTATTCAAAATATTATCCGCCATCAGCGGCCCTGTCTGTCCTCACTTTTGTGGACAGACAGGGCCGCTTTTCCGTGCTACAATAGCTACATATACTGGGAACGGAAGAGGGATGGCTCGATGCGTAAAATTGTGATCGATATGCAGAATTACCTGTTTGCCGACGCTGTGGCGGCCGCTTTCAAAAGCTCTGACTACGATATCGAGGTGATCCGTGCAGAGTCCCCAAGGGACACCGTGGAGCTGTGCCAGATATACGAGCCCTTTGTGCTTGTGATGGAGGTGACAGGGTATGCCCCGTGGAAGCTCGGCGAAAGGCTGAGACTGCGCGGCGAGGTAAAGGCGCTGTGTCCCAACTGCAAGATCGCGCTGATGGTGGACTCCAACACCGAACGGCAGACGGCAAAGGACATCCGGGACGCCAAGAAGGACGGGCTGATCGATCAGTTTTTCTACGGCTCCATGTCCGCCGAGTATCTGATGGATCAGATCTACGCCATGTGAAGGAAAGATCCCGCAATGGGATATTTCATAAGCAGCTACAGGAACCTGCCGAATCGGGCAACGACGGAAAGGAGAAAATGTTATGGCGAACAAGTGTGGAATTTGCGGCGCGGACATCAACCTGATGCAGACCCAGAAGCTGGCGGACGGCAATTGCATTTGCCGAAAGAATTGTAGAAGCAGGGGCTTCAAGGTGTACGACTATGTGCATGGCAACCTGCCCGGCGTGAAAGCGCATCTGGACCAGGTGGAGCGGGGAACGAAGCTGTGGGATCACTACTTTGTGCCCCGTCTGAAGACGAAGGATAAGAACCAGAAGCTGACGCGCTTCGGCGCGCACCTGTATGTAGCGGAGGACATCGGGCTGGTGGCCTTTACGCAGGTGGACTACAAGATCCTGATCTTCGGCAAGACCACGCGAGCCTGCGTGTACCGCATCGCCGATCTGCGGAACTATAAGTATGAAGAGCAGATGGTGAGAAACGGCGACAAGACGGAGAAAAAGTCCACGGTGCGGATGGTGTTCATCAACACAGAGGGCATGAACGCCTTTAACCTTGAGGTAAACAACTTCAAGGAGTACGAGAAGCTCAGCAAGTATTTCGATACGCTCTTCGGCGTGCAGAAGACGCTGGGCAACGCCGCCAACACATGGAAGCAGCAGATGACCGCCATCAAGGATGTGGCCTCGGGTCTCAGCGCCGCCATGCGGGGTCAGGAGGACGCCGGGGAGAAGGCGGCCGCCGCCATCGATTCTCTGGACGCGGCGGTCTACGGCGACCGCACCGAATGGATCCGCCGGGCGGACGCGGCTCTCGCCGCGTTTAACGGATAAAAGTATTTAGGAGGAAGGAACCATGAAAAAGCAGTGGCTCAGCATTGTACTGGTGCTCTGTATGGTGCTGTGTCTGGCGCCCACAACGGCGCGAGCAGAGGAGAGTAAAACGGGTACGCTGAAGATCACCGTGAATGTGCAGGGACTGTATGGGGGGGTCGATGCAGGAGGCAAGACATTTAGCTTTGAGATTCTCCGCAAACACGCTACTTATGGCCACTATAAAGATGTGAACATTACCATTGAGCCGGGCAAAACAGAGGGCACAGTGGATGTGCCAGTCGAGGAAGGAAAATATATCGTAAAGCAAACCAGTTATGCTACGATAGACGGATATGATTGGGAGAATGCGTCCCATCAACCCGGCAACACAGGTGAAAGCGACGAGCAGGAAGTGTTTGCAGACAAGACGAAGTCGGTTACCGTACATAACTTTTACAAATTATCGGTAACAAAGGAGATCACAGAGCTGCCGATCACGGTGACCGGATATGCGCTGGGTGCAAAGGTGGGCGACATCAAGGCTTCAACAGGCCAGATGCGCGTTGCTATCCCAACAGTTACCATCAAGAAGCGCAATGCAAGCGGCGGCTGGGAGTCTCTGACATCTGGCGATACGATTCAGGCAGATACTCAGTATGCGGTAGAAATCTTTGTTAACGCAAAAACGGGGTATACCTACACCGGGCTTACAGGGGATAAGGTGACCGTAAACGGGAAAAAGGCAAGCGAATTTGAGAATCCATCGACTCAATCTGGCGTCGATATGCTGGTATTCCACGAGCTTGATGTGCTGAAGGCCGTCAAGCCGGTGAAGGAGATCAAGATCACAACACCGCCCACCAAGACCACATACAAGGCCGGCCAGGATTTTGACCCGACGGGCATGGTGGTCACGGCGGTTTACAAAGATGACTCCACGGATGTCCTCCCTGAAACCGGCTATACGATCTTCTATGGTAAAAACCTCCAGAAGGAAAGGACGTATGTGACGATCCAGTATAACGATGGCAGCCACAGCAGCAATATCAAGACCTACCAGAACATCACCGTGAATCCGTATGAGGGAGATCATCAGCATACCTACGATGACTCGTGGTATTCGGACGCGAACAGCCACTGGCATCAGTGTACCGCTGAGAGGTGCCCGGCTCTGAGCGGCAGCACAAAGGATCAGAAGCCTCACACCTTCGTGTGGATGGTAGACAAGGCGGCCACCACGACCCAGACCGGATTGAAGCATGAGGAGTGTACCGTCTGCAGCTATAAGCGCAGCGAGAATACGGTGATCCCCGTGCGGTCCGGCAGCGGTACGACCACACCCGGTACGACCACGCCCGGCAGTGCCACATCTCCCAAGACCGGCGATGCGGGCATCGCCCTGTATGCAGGGCTGTCCCTGCTGGCGCTGAGCGGCAGCGGCTGGGTCGTTGGCAAAAAGCGCAGAGAAGAGAAGTAAAATTTACATTCTGTGGGCGGCAGGGATCGGTTTACCCTGCCGCCCCGCAGAGATGGCGGATGCGCTTTGACGGCGCAAGCAGCCGGAACGCCGTATTCCACGGTATTTTTCACGAAAAGGTGAGGCGCGACCATGAAAAAAATCGGTATAATTTGTCTGTTGGTGTTGCTGCTGTCGGTAACGGGCTGCGGGCAGAAAAAGAGCACAGAGCCGCTGACCGTAACGCTGTGGCATGTCTATGGCGGTGAGGTGGATTCTCCGCTGAACAGTCTGATCGAGCGGTTCAACAGCACGGTGGGCGCGGAGCAGAACATCCGCGTAAAGGTGGAGCTGGTCAGCAACAGCGGCAGCATTCACAAAAGCGTGCTGGCCGCTGCCAACAGCGACCCGGGTGCACCGGCGCTGCCGGATATGTTCGTTTCCTATCCCAAGACAGTGCTGGCTCTGCCGGATCAGGACATTCTGGTGGACTACCGGGACTATTTCAGCGAGGAGGAGCTGGCGGCGTTTATCCCCGCCTTCCGGGAGGAGGGGACGATCGGCGGTCGGCAGGTGATCCTGCCACTCGCCAAATCCACCGAGGTGCTGTTTGTCAACCGGACGCTGTTCGACAGATGGGCGGCTCAGTCCGGCGCCGACTATGACGATCTGGCCACATGGGAGGGCGTTTACGCACTGGCGGAGCAGTACGCCGCGGATACCGGCAAGTGCTTCTTTGTCCACGATTACCACTTCAACTATTTTCAGGTAGGGGTGGAGTCTCTGGGTGAGGACTTCTTCCGGGACGACGGCGTAAGGTTCGGCTCCGGGTTCGAGCGTGCCTGGGAGCCGTATGCCCGGGCGGGGCTGACGGGCGGCCTGTGGCTGCACGACGGATACGCCACAGAGCCGCTCCGCACGGGAGACGTGGTGGTATCCGTGGCCTCCTCCGCCAGCGTGCTCTACTACTCTGACACGGTGACGTATCCGGACAACACCTCGGAAAAGGTGACGATCACCTCCATGCCCTGCCCGGTGTTTGAGGGGGGCGACAAGCTGGTGATGCAGCGCGGCGTCGGAATGTGCACCGTGAAGTCCACCCCGGAACGGGAGATGGCGTGCATTACGTTCCTGAAGTGGCTGACCGAGCCGGCGTGCAATGTGGAATTTGTGACCAGTCTGGGCTATATGCCGGTGACGCAGGAGGCATTTGAGAAATATCTGCCCGGCGCCGTGGAAAAACTAAGCGACCCGATGTATGTGTCGCTGTACGAGACATACCTGCAAACACAGGAGGCATATACCTTCTACTACCCGCCTCAGATGGAGAATTATCTGGATCTGGAGACGCGGTTTGAAAATCTGGCGCGGCTGAAGCTGACGGCGGGCCGGACACAGTATCTGGAGGGTGGCAACACGCTGGACGCCCTGATCCGGGAGACTTTGGACAGTTTTAAGCTGGATTACGGCACATGAAAGAGGAAAGCACATGCGATCAATTCGGAATGCGATTCACAATCCATATGCAGCCAGCCGCAGCATGGGTGTGCGGCTGCTGCTGTATTGGTCTGCCATGGCGCTGCTGCTGGTGGCGACGATCCTGTCTATCCTGATGGCCACGGGTGTGCTGTCCCATCCTGCCCGGCAGCTGGCCGGCGCTCTCGACATTCAGCAGAGAAATACATACGCGGCACTGGATGCGCAGATGGGTGATCTGACAGCGCGCGGTGTGGCTCTGTCGGAAAAGCTGGGGCGGGAGCTGGATGCCTTCCTGGCGGCCAAGGGCATTCCCTTTGACGCGCTCAACGACGATCCGGGCACCATCGCGGAGCTGGAAAAGCGCCTGTATGCGCCGCTGAGCAGTACGCTGAGCGCCACCTCGTGCAGTGGGAGCTTCTTCTGTCTGAACGTCACCGCCAACACGTCGCTGCCCGATGCGGACGCTCTCAGAGCGGGGCTGTATCTGCGCTATAGCGGGCTCCAGCCCACGGTGGCCTCGGAGCAGGATGTGATCTGCTTCCGCGGCGCGGCGGAAGCGTCGCGGGGGCTGCAGCTTCAAATGCACAACCGCTGGAATCCGGAGCTGAACACCGCGCTGATCCCCGGCAGCGAGCGGGTCCTCAGCAGTCAGGCCACTCGTCCGGCAGAGGGCAGCCTGTGGACAAAGCGCTCGGAGCTGTCGGACACATGGGAGCATGTGATGCTGCTGTGTGTGCCGATCCTGGACAGCAGCGGCGCCGTGCGGGGCTTCTGCGGTGTGGAGATCAGCGATCTCTATTTCTCCCTTTCCCACGACACCGTGTCCAGCTCCTATGGCAATATGCTGACCCTGCTGGCGCCCATCGACGGTGACAGGCTCGACCTGTCGGGGGCCATGCTGGGCGCCACCTCCGGCTCGCGCCTGACGGCCGACGGCACGCTGCACATCGAGCCGGGGAAATACTATACCACCTATACCGATGGCAGGGAGTCCTATCTGGGACGCCACCGGCTGCTGGATGCCGTCACCTCGGACGGCATCCCCCTTGCCGCGGTAACGCTTGTGTCGGCCAACGCCTTCCGCAGCTATGAGCGTGGCGTGCAGTCCGCATGGCTCCTGGGCTCGCTGCTGTTCCTGCTGGCGATGCTGGCTGTGTCGGCCGTGCTGTCCCGCCGCTTCGTCAAGCCGATCAACGAGAGCCTCGCGGCGGTCAGAGGCGGCACAACAGAGGTGGTGGCCTCCGGTATTCCGGAGATCGACGAGCTGCTGGCCATGATCCGGGCGCGGCCCGTGGGTGCGCTGCCGCCCGATGTAGAGGCGCGGCTATGCGGCTTTGCAGAGAGGGCGGGCACGCTGACCGGCATGGAGCGCACCATCCTGCAATACTACATGGGCGGCTATACCGTCAAGGATATCCCCGAGCTGGCGCGCATCAGCGCCAGCACCGTAAAGACCCATAACCGCAATCTGTACCGGAAGCTGGGTGTGGATTCCTTCGATGAGCTGAAGGTGTATATCGAGCTGTTTGCCGCCTGCGGCCGCAGCGGTGAGCTGCTGAAACGATAACAAGAATACGTACAATGAGCAGAGTGCACAACCCGGTGTGATCCGGATTGTGCACTCTGTCTACGCCTGAGGGTGATTTTGCCGTTTGCAGGCAAAATTCACCCTTGGGGTAATAGACAGTTCAAGAGATAACTGCTAAAAAGGATATATACCTGCATAGATACTTTGGACATAAGTACGGAAGAAGGGACTGGCGATAAAGGCAAGGAGGGAACCCGAATGCGCCGCATCATCAAAGCATCCATGGAGGACGTATCCACTGTGGAAAGATTTCGTTTTTCGCTGCGCTGCGCGGCATGCGGCTATTGCTGGGAAAGCCAGCCTGTGCGGTTTTCCAAGGCGGGGGTGCAGCCGGAGAACGAGGGAAAGCGCGTGATCTTTCAGGCGCTGTATCAACGGGAACGGGAGGATGCCTTCGAGCGAGCCGTCACAGAGGCGCTGGAGCATTTCAGTCTGTGTCCCATCTGCAAACGGCTGGTCTGTGACCGCTGCTTCCTTTTAGGGGAGGATATCGACCTGTGTACCGACTGTGCGGCGTTTTTGCAGGAGCACGGCGAGCCGGTGGAAAGTCTGTCCGCGGAAAACAGACGATAAGGGGAGGCGGCACAGATGAAGCGGAAACACTGGATAGGAGGTGTACTGCTGGTCATGGCGCTGTGGGGAATAACGGGCTGCGGCAAAGCGGAGGCTCCGCCGGCCGGGCAGATGGTGGACGGCCCCGGTATGATGTATGCGCCGGAGGATCAGAGTCCCTTTGCGGGGACGTGGCAGAGCCGGGACGGCAGCATTGTCATGGAGGTGGAGAGCAGCGACCCGTTTGAGAGCTCCCGCATACAGGTGCTTGTGGACGGCGAGCCGGGCTTCGCATCCGACGCATGGGTGTACAAAACCGGGTATGTAAAGCTGACGCAGGAGCATAAGGATATCCCAATGACGGGCGCCTTCAACCGGCTGACGTTCAGCCATAAGGAAAACGCCTTCTGCGTCCATTACAGCGACGGCAGCGGCCTGAGATGGCTGACAAAGGACGGCGCGGCGTGCGGCGAGGAGGACGTGATCTTCTCCCCGGAGCCGAAAACGCCGCCGCCCGCAGCATGGAGCTGTCCTGCCTGCCGAACGGAGAACGAGGACAGCTTTTGCACCGGCTGCGGTCTGGTGAAGCCGCTGATCTGCAAAACCTGCGGCTGGCAGCCCAAGCCGGGCGCTTCAGCCCCGGCATACTGCCCGGAATGCGGCAACCGTCTCAAGTGAGACGTGCCGATATATGCACATTCAGACAGGAAGAAGCTATAGGAGAAAACAGTAAAAACAGGAGGAACGATGATGAAAAGTATGAAAAAGCTGACGGCACTGCTGCTGGCGCTGGTGATGGCACTGACGCTGGTGGCCTGCGGAGGCGGCAAGGGCGGCTCCAAGACCAACCCCGTTGTGGGCAAGTACATCGGTGAGGAGGTTCTGTCCTTCGACGAGTGGATACCCATGGACGAGGTATACGATCTGGGTGACAACTACATTGAGCTGAAAGAAGACGGTACGGGCTGCTTCATGCTGGATGGCGACCCGACGACCATCGCGTGGAAGCTGGATAAGGACGGCACCCTGACGCTGGACAGAGACGGATCGATCTGCAACTGTACGCTGAAGGACGGTTTGATCATGGTGAACGACTACTTCGGCTTTGACCTGCAATTGACCTTCCGGAAGATCGGCAGCAGCGGCGGCTCCGGCACTGCGGAGCTGTCTCTTGACGACTTTGCGTCCGTCTATGGCGGCGACTGGCACGGCATGGCCGGCCTCTCGGACGCCACCGGCGACCTTGAGGCGCTGAACGACACCGCCCACGAGATCCTGGCGCGCCTCGTCTTTGACGGCAACGGCGGCTGCGAGGTCTGGCTGGCCATGTATCTGGAGGGCGAGAACGACTTTAACTTCGCCAACACCTATGCCCGCGTGGTGCCCGATGATGAGACCGGTCTGGAGCTGCGGGGCGAGTTCATGGGCGGCGAGATGCAGGAAGGCATCCTGTCCGTGGATGAGACCGGCGCCCTGTATGTGAGCTGCGAGGTGGACTCCGATCTGGTGGACGGCTCCATCAGCCTGCTGGCCAACCTGCGGCATCTGGACGATGAGAACTGGACGGACGATGACTTTATGCCCCTGCCGGCGGACGCCGTGGCGTATTACCGCGGCAAGACCTTTATGGAGATCGCCAATACCTACGAGATCGACACCAGCCTGATCCCCGATGACGACAGCGGCGATGCAGCCGTTTCCCTCCCCAGCGGCGGCGACAACGGCGGCCTGCCGGAGAACTATCCCTACGAGCGCACCACCACCAACGGGCAGGGCGAGTACGGCAAGTCCAACCCCGACGCCACCGGAAGAGCGGATCTGCCCACCATGCAGAAGGTGCGGCAGGAGCTGTGGGATATGAGCTCCTCCAAGTCCTCGAAACTGACCTATGACGACATCAAGGAAATGCTGGGCGGCGAGGACGGCATCCCCCATACCGGCATGGACGAGAAGAGCTGGAACAGCGAGAAGCACGCTTACGGCTGGTTCAACGGCGAGGGTGACTACTATGTGCTGTACTTCAATGTCCAGGACGGCAACGAGTACTACACGGCCGCCACCTTCTCCAGCAGCGTGAGAGGCGACAGCTGACGAACAGTACGGAAATCAGAGAAAGGAAGGACGAGATATGCAAGTGACACTGAACGCACTGCCCGCTTCGCTGGCAGAGTTCCGGAACCTGTCCCTGAATACCCCAGACGAGGTGGTGGCGGGCTTCCTGTGCGCATTGAACCTGTATGTAAAAAATCCCAACGAGGGTGTGGAGGCCATGAACATCCTGCGGGGGCCCCGGCCCATGACTCCCTATGATAGCCAGTTCCTGCGGGATCGTCTGCGGGGCAAGGAGTACCTGCCGCTGGCATACTTTGCCGGTGCCACACCTCAGAACAGCTATGCTCCCACACAGCCCTATGTGCTGGATGTACTGCCTGATCCCCGTCCGCAGGACATCGAGCCGGGCTACCTGCGGCTGTTTATCGCCACACCCGGCGCGGATTCGCCCCGGCCCATCAAGCTGCGGCAAAAGCCCTCCACCGGCGAGTGGTTCCTGTGGGAGTATTCCAGCCCCCTCAGCGGCATCCGCATCCCGGCCGCCCAGGATCCCTGGGCGTGAGCCGTGAAGCGGCGGTGGATCGCGCTGGCGCTGCTTCTGGCGCTGGCGGTGAGCCTGACGGCCTGTCAGGTGGAGTTCATCCCCCACGGGCAGCCGGAGAACAACGGCGGCACCACGATAGACACACCGCCCCTGCCCGGCGGCGACACTGCTCCGGTAGATGTGACCGACCCGGTGGGCGGAGATGAGGAGCCCTCCGGCGGCAACACGGACTACACCATGGAAAAGTACCGGCGGTACCTGAGTGGCCAGTGGATCGCCGTCGAGGGCGAGGTCGAGGGAGACTGGTGCAAGATGGAAGAAGTAGGAATGACCGTGACGCTGGAATTCCAGGAGGCTGACGGCGTGACCGAGGACGGGCGCGGCGTATGGGCCATGGCCGCGTGGTACGAATATACCAACAAATATGGCGACCACGAAAAGCTGGACGGGCTGAGCGTGAAGTTCCTCGAGGGCCCCATGTACTACGGCTGCGGTAATGACGAGTGGTACGCGGAGCTGGTCGGCGGCCCGGAGAACGTAGAGTACACCGTGACGGTCATTGACAATAACTATCTGGAGCTGTACCGCTATGTGAAGGATTCAGCCATGGTGTGGCTCGTCAGCTTCGAGCGGGCGGACGGCCGATGGATCGAGGATTAACAAAGGTTTTCCATTATAGGCAGAAATAAATACCGAGAAAAGGAGATCACAAACTATGGGACTTATTAAAGCGGCACTGGGCAGCTTCGGCGGCGTGATGGCGGATCAGTGGAAGGAATACTTCTACTGCGAGGCCATTCCTGAAAACGTACTGGCGGTAAAGGGTCAGAAGAAGACCTCCAAGCGCTCCAGCAACACCAAGGGTGACGAGAACATCATCACCAACGGCTCGGTCATCGCGGTGGCCGACGGCCAGTGTATGCTCATCGTGGATCAGGGTAAGATCGTGGATATGTGCGCCGCCTCCGGCGAGTACACCTATGACCAGTCCACCGAGCCCTCCCTGTTCGTGGGCGACCTGGGCGAAGGCATCAAAAACGTATTCAACAACATGGCCAACCGCTTCACCTTCGGCGGCGAAGCGCCCAAGGATCAGCGCATCTATTATTTCAACACCAAGGAGCTGATCGGCAACAAATACGGCACACCGTCCCCCGTCCCGTTCCGGGTGGTGGATCAGCGCGCCGGTATCGACATCGATGTGGGCATCCGCTGCTTCGGCGAGTACAGCTACCGTATCAGCAACCCCATGCTGTTCTACACCAACGTCTGCGGCAACGTCAGTGAGGACTACACCCGCGACCGGCTGGACAGCCAGCTGAAAACGGAGCTGCTGACCGCCCTTCAGCCCGCCTTCGCCAAGATCGGTGAAAATGGCATCCGCTACTCTCAGCTGCCCGGCCACACGCTGGAGCTGGCCGACGCCCTGAACGAGGTCCTCTCCAAGAAGTGGCGCGACCTGCGGGGCATCGAGATCGTCTCCTTCGGCGTGTCCAGCGTGACGGCAGACGAGGAAGACGAGAAGATGCTCAAGGAGCTGCAGCGCAACGCAGCGTTCATGGATCCCACCCGTGCGGCGGCGCATCTGGTGGGCAGCCAGGGCGATGCCATGAAGATGGCGGCAGGTAATCAGGGCGCAGGCCCTGCCATGGCCTTCATGGGCATGAACATGGCTGGTCAGGCCGGCGGCATGAACGCCCAAAATCTGTTCGCCATGGGACAGCAGCAGGCGGCACAGCAGCAGGCGCAGCAGCCCGCCGCACCCGCTGGATGGACGTGCGCCTGCGGTCATGCGGGAAACACCGGCAAATTCTGTGCCGAGTGCGGCCAGCCCAAGCCCGCGCCCGCCGGCGAGTGGAAGTGCGCCTGCGGCGCGGTGAACACCGGCAAATTCTGCGCTGAATGCGGCCAGCCCAAGCCCGCCAGCGACGAGTGGACGTGTGCGTGCGGAACGGTCAACAAGGGCAAGTTCTGCGCCAACTGCGGCACGCCTCGCCCCTGACGGTGAAAAAGGTGATGATCGGTCTCCTTGCGCTGGCGCTGGCAGGTGTGCTGACGGTGGGCGGTGTGCAGCTCTACCGCTATCTTGTGACCGACCGGATATCGGACGGTGACGGTATGGTGAACGAGTTTGCCAACGCCTTTCGGGACGGCGACACGCTGAAAAGCATCCACTGGACGCAGAGCGGCTCAAGCTACGACCACGGGTTTTGCTTCGATTTGGAGGAGGCGGACGGCGCGTATACCATCTCCGGCTGGTGCATCGACACCGGGGGAAGCGGGGAGAGGGTGGAGCGCACAGACGCTCCCCTGACGGCGGAGCAGTGGGCGGAGGTAGAGCAGTGCCTGCGGGACAACTGGCACCAGCCGCCCCAGGTGCTGCCGGAGGGTCTGTCCGTCCTCGACGGGATGGAGAGCCACCTCAGCATCACCAGCGTGAGAGAAGGCGAAACGCTTACGGCGGAATACAACGGCGAGTACGAGCACGCCCTTGAGGGGCTCCTGCGGGAGCTTCTCATGGGCACCTCCAAGGAGTACGCTCCCGCGGAGGATACGGAGTAAAAGAAAACAGGAGCGACCACACCTGTGGAATGTGAAAGGAGACGTCTATGAACGACTATTACGACTATTACAGCTACAGCAGCCCCCCTGCCTACAACCCGGTGTTCACCATTATCTCGCTTGTCCTGTGCGTGTTTGTTCTGGTGTGCATGTGGATCATCTTCCGGAAGGCCGGCAAGCCCGGCTGGGCGGCCATTGTCCCTTTCTATAATCTCTACGTGCTGTTTGAGATCACCTGGGGCAGCGGTATGCGCTTCCTGCTGCTTCTGATCCCCATCTACAACATCATTCTGAGCATCCAGACACAGGTACGGCTGGCCAAAGCGTTCGGCAAGAGCGGCGGCTTCGCGGCAGGACTGATCTTCCTGCCCTACATCTTCATCCCCCTGCTGGCCTTCGGCGGCACGGCGTATCAGGGCGTGCCCGTCAAGACCGCCTATCAGCCCCCTCGTCCGAACACCCCCTATCCCAACAACCCGTACCAGCAGCCCGGCGTCGGCTATCAGCAGCCCGGCCAGCCCCAGGGTCCGTACTCCCAGCCGCAGCAGGCTCCCTACGCCCCGCCGCAGCAGGCTCCCTACACCCCGCCGCAGCAGGCTCCCTACACTCCGCCGCAGCAGACCGCTGCCGCCCCCGCCTTTTGCCCGTCCTGCGGCGCCAAAAGCTCCGGCGAGAAGTTCTGCCAGAACTGCGGCGCACCCCTGCGCTGACCATTTCCCTGACCGCCCCTGCGGGCGGAAAATAAATCGTTATGTAAACAAAGAAAGGAACTCTACCATGAAAAAATCGATCACGCTTGTATTGGCCGCATTGATGATGCTCTCCCTCGCTGCCTGCGGCGGCGGCAGCAAGGATAAGGGCGGCGCTCTGCCCGGCATTGATATGAAATCCACGGACACACAGACCGTGACCTCTGACAGAGCAACACTGGAAGTGCTGAATGAGACATTCTTCACCTATCTGGGCGGCTTAAACTACTTCACCGACAGCGATCCCCAGGCGAAGCTGACCTATGCGGATCTCAAGGAGCACATCGGCGTGGACTGCTCCGAGTACCAGTACCAGGAGGAGTACCAGCGCGGTGTATACACCTGGTACGCCGCCGAGGATGAGGCGTGCTGCCTGTCCCTGTTCTTCGGCGACAACGGCAAGCTGATGGCTGCCGGTGCGTACAACCTCAGCCTTTGATCGACCCTGACTGACCGTATTCCTATCTGAACGCCATTTTCCACGGGAGCGGCTCAAGGCCGCTCCCGCAGCGGAAAGGAGAGAGAACAATGGCATCCCAAATCACCAACTATAAATGCCCGGCGTGTACCGGCCCCCTGCACTTTGTAGGTGCCTCCGGTATGCTGGAATGTGATTTCTGCGGCGCGAAATATGACGTGGCGCAGATCGAAGCTCTGTACGCAGAGAAAGAGGCCAAATCCGTGGAGGCCACGGAAAAGGCCAACGCCAAGGCAGAGGAGAACCGCCAGAAAATAGCGGAGATGGAGGCACAGGGGTGGGATACCTCCGGCCTCAACAGCGACTGGGGCGCGGAGGCCGACGGCATGAAGGCCTACAACTGCCCCTCCTGCGGCGCAGAGCTGATCTGCGACGCCAGCACCGCCGCCACCTCCTGCCCCTATTGCGGCAATCCCACCGTGGTGCCGGGGCAGTTCAGCGGCGCACTGAAGCCGGACTTCGTGATCCCCTTTAAGCTCAGCAAGGAGGACGCGGTGGCAGCCCTGAAGAACCACTATAAGGGCAAGCCCCTGCTGCCCAAGGCCTTTACCAACGGCAATCACATTGAGGAGATCCAGGGCGTGTACGTCCCCTTCTGGATGTTCGACGGTCAGGCGGAGGGCTCCGTGGACTATGAGGGTCTGATCATCCACGTCTACGAGAGCGGCGACTACGAGATCACCGAGACGGAGCACTACGACGTGCACCGCGGCGGCTCCATCTCCTTTGAAAAGGTGCCGGTGGACGCCTCCAGCAAGATGCCCGATGACCACATGGACTCCATCGAGCCGTATGACTACGCCGGTCTGAAGCCCTTTTCCACCGCCTATCTGCCGGGCTTTCTGGCGGATAAGTACGACGTGACGGTGGAGGAGAGCCACGATCGGGCAGACGGACGGTGCTCCGCGTCTCTGGAGGGCGCGCTGCGCCGCACCACCACGCAGTACGACAGCTGCGTTCCCCTGCGGCAGGACATTCGCCTGCGGCGCGGCAAGGTACACTATGCGCTGCTGCCGGTGTGGATGCTGCATACCAAGTGGAACGGCAAGGACTTCCTCTTTGCCATGAACGGGCAGACCGGCAAGCTGGTGGGCGACCTGCCCACGGATATGGGCAAGTTCTGGGCGATCTTCGCCGCCGTCGCCGCGCCGGTGACGGCCATCGCCGCGGCGATCCTGATGCTGTTTTAAGGAGGGCGGCCGAGATGAAAAAGAGAATTTTTACATACCTGCTGGCGCTGCTGGCGGCGCTGACGCTGGTTGTGCCCGCTTGGGCAGAGCAGACGGAGGACGACCTGTTCGTGTACGATACGGAGAACCTGCTGACCGAGGACGAATGGCTGGAGCTGGAGCTGCTGGCCGACGAGATCTCCTGGCGGTACGATTGTGCCGTCTACATCGTCACCATCTACGACTACGAGGACTATGACAGCGACATCCACTACGCGGCGGTGAACATCTACGACAGCAACAGCTTCGGCATCGGCGAGAACCGCGAGGGCATCATGCTGATGCTGAGCACATACGACCGCGACTACGACCTGTACGTTCGCGACGGCGGCACCGCCGAGTACGCAGTCAACAAGTATGGCCGCCACCAGATGACGGAGGAGTTCCTCGACAACTTTGCCGACGACGACTGGGCGGGCGGCTTCAGGGACTATCTGAACGCCTGCGCCGAGTATCTGAGCCTTGCCGAGCAGGGACACCCCGTCAGAAAGCCGCTGATCAAGGTGCTGCCTATGGCGCTGGGCATCGGCGTGGTGCTGGCTCTGGCCGTATGCCTGTTCCTGAAGGCCAAGATGAAGTCCGTCCGTCAGGGCGCGGAGGCGGATACCTACGTGACGGCTGAGGGTCTGAACCTGACGGAGCAGTACGACAACTATCCCCACACCACTGAGACCCGCCGCAAGATCTCCCAGGACAGCGACGGCGGCAGCAGTGACCATTCCGGCGGCGGAGGCTCCAGCACAAGCGGTAAGTACTGAGCGGTGAAAGGAGGATCCGATGAAAAAGAATCCCATCCTCTGTCTGCTGCTGGCGCTGGCGATGATGCTGACGCTGACAGCCTGCCAGATAGATATCACCGGCGTCGGGACCGTCCGCATCAGCGACGGCAGCAAAAACGACCATGATGCGGATGGCCCCCCTGCGGGGAACAGCTATGACACCTCCCTTGTCCAGCTGCGTGAGGAGGCGATGGACTTGCCCTCCTACCTCTTCGCAGCGGCGTATATCGGCAGCTCGGCGGGCGGCCCCGACGATCTGGAGCTTCCCCTGCAGGAGTGGGTGCGCACGGCGGCGCCGGAGCTGTGTGCCCAGTATCCGTTCGTCCAGAATATCCCCCGTGAACGGGTGGTGGGCAGCGGCGGCAGCCTGTTCTGCGTGGTGCCCCGCGACCCCGACGCTACCCTTGCGGTGAACCGCATCCGGTGGAACCCCCAGAACGAGGACTACGACAATCTGGAGGTGCTCTACCGCAGCGAGAGCGGCGACCCGATCCTGCTGTATGCCTGCGCCGATATGGGCGAAAGCCCCTATCCCGACACGGAGGTCATCGTGACGGACAGCACCGGCAAAACCGTCACGTGGTACCCCATCTACGGCATCACGGCGCTGCCCTATGACTATGAATATGACCTGCCTCTGGGCTACAGCTTCACCGTCTGCGACGAGGACTACGGCGGCGACATGATCGAAGAGTCCATGTGGACGGCCCCTACGGCGGAGCAGCTGGCCAGGTACGTCTGGACGTGGCAGGGCGATCTTGCGGAGCAGCCCGCCATGGCCACCATGTCCCTGACACAGGGCAGCGGCGCGGAGCCGGGGCAGATCACCTTCACATGGTGGTATACCAAGGACTACGGCGATCCGCAGGAGATCTATGAGGGCAGCTGGTCCCTGACGGACAGCGGAGAGCATATAGATCTGACCATGACCCGCAGCGGCGGCCGGCAGTATACGAAGGGCGAGGCGCCCACCACGGTGTCGGGTATGTTCCCTGTGCAGGTACCCGCGGCCTTCGATGTCTTCCCGGTGCTGAATGTGACCGGCGGAGGCGGTGCCTACGGGTTCCCCATCCAGCAGATCCCCAACGAGCTTCTCATGTTTGAGCCCGCTCAGGGGTAAATGACGGTAAAATACAGAAAGGAGGTGCCCATGCACAACAACAGAAAAAAGCTGGTCAGGTCGCTTACGGCGATGCTGCTGGCCTTGGCCATGGCGCTGCCGCTGACGGCCTGTCAGGTGGAGATCCCCGGCGTGGGGACCATCAACATCAACGACGGTGCATCGGACGGTGACACCGCTAAAACGAACGGCGGCGAGCCGGGAGCCTACGACGACTCTCTGGATCTGCTGCGGCAGGAGCTGGACGAGCGTCAGCAGGACGAGCGTTTCGCGGTGGCCTACATCGGCGATATCAACGGCAGCCTGAATGATCTGGCGATCCCTCTGCGGGACTGGATCAACGATACGGCGCCGGGGCTGTGTGCCCAGTATACCTTTGTTCGGAATATCCCGCAGGAGCGGGTGGTGGGCGACAGCGGAAGCCTGTTCTGCGTGGTGCCCCGTGACCCCAACGCCACCGTGGCGGTGAACCGCGCCCGGTGGAACGAGGCGAAGGGCGGCTACGAGACCCTTGAGGTGCTCTACCGCAGCGAGAGCGGCGACCCGATCCTGCTGTTCGTCTCCAACGATCTGGGGACTGTCCCCACCGATACCACGGAGCTGCTCTTGACCGACAGCCACCCCGATACCCTGAGCTGGTATCCCATCCCCGGAATCGTGGCGCTGCCCTACGACTCCGAGAACGAACGGAGGCTGGCCTACGACTTCACCTTTTACTCGCAGGAGGGGAACGACGGCTTCGGCAGCGACATCGGCTGGACGTGTCCCTCCGGCTCCCAACTGACGCAGGAGATATGGGCGTGGCAGGGTCATACGGATAAGCCCGCTCTGGCCACTCTGGAGCTGCACGCCAACAGCAGTCAGGAGGACTATTGGGGCGCGGCGACCTTCACCTGGTGGTACGAAAGTGACTTCGTCACACCGGAGGAGGTCTATGAAGGCGAATGGGGGCTGACCGCCAACGGGGAATACTCCGGCGTACTGATGCTGGATATGACCCGCACCGGCGGCAAGAGATACACGCCCGGCGAGACGGAGCGGATCATCCACGATGGCTTCATCGTGCAGGTTCCCATGGCCTTCGAGGACTACACCTATCTGTCCGTTGACAAGGGACAGCACGGCTCCTATCTGCCCATTCAGATGGAGCCGGACACGGTGATCTACTTCTATCCCTGGTAGGGCATATAAGCGACAAAGCGATCTGGCGGCGGGCAGTATCTGTCCGCCGCCCTTTGTATCCTGAAAACCACTCGCTGGGCGAGTGGTTCAAAAGAGGCTGCTGCCGATGAGGAAAAATAAAACTCCCTCTGTTATAGTAGAGATGCGGTCTAGCAACTGCAAACTACAAAACAAAGGGAGGTCACTCAAGAATGAATGACGCAAACAGTTTAGCGCATACGAAGTGGAATTGCAAATACCACATCGTATTTGCAAGGTGGCGATTGTAGAAGCGGAGGTGTGTCCAGATCATATACATACGACCACCACCATGGAATATCAGATGGAAATACTGCCCTTTGAATGCACGGAGGGCGTCATGGCGCTGTACCGTATGGTTCATGACATTTGTCTTGAGGATGGCTTTGACGTCTTCCCCCTGAAGCACATCGGAGGCTCTTCCGACGCAGCCTATGCGGTGATCGCAGGCGTACCCTCCCTGTGCAGCTGTGGAATTCAGGGCGAGTGGAATCATGCCACTAGAGAATATGCGATCCTTGAGTCGCTGTATACGCGCACAAAGCAGTGGGCGGATGTGGTGAACCATACCAAGTGATCCAATTTGAATGGAAGGTTCTGTAACCAGCAGCAGAGCCTACTCTTTGATTACAGCGTGGTCATTTCTGCGCCGTCGCGGGGCTTGACCCAAACCGTGACCCAAATGTGGAAAAAAGCAGGTGGATACAGGCGGACACAGTGGATCGCCC
>OLNO01001026.1_pt1 | contig 24959 bp, 19 predicted proteins | sample 1672861 | NCBI WGS metagenome assembly OLNO01 (sample SAMEA3136731, study PRJEB25190) | human gut metagenome | reverse complement strand
CTGAGGTAAAGCGGGCCTGCACCGCGAAGGAATATCTCTGCTTTCCGCGTCCGCTCTGCCACATAGAAGTTTTCTGCTTTCTAAGCGTATCCCCCCAACAAATACAAATTTATAATCTCTTCGCAATCGCCTTAATAAATCCTTCACTGTTCAGTACGGTTGGATTTTCAAGTGTTGTGATCAGTGCGAGATCTTTCGTCATTTCTCCTGCCTCGATTGTATCAATCGTTGCCTTTTCAAGCTTATCAGCGAACTCCATCAGTTCTTTATTGCCATCAAGCTCTCCTCTTTTTCTGAGAGCACCTGTCCATGCAAAGATCGTTGCAACAGAGTTTGTAGATGTTTCCTCACCTTTCAGATGCTTATAATAGTGACGCTGTACTGTTCCATGGGCAGCCTCGTATTCATAATATCCATCCGGAGATACAAGTACAGAAGTCATCATGGCAAGAGATCCAAAAGCGGAGGATACCATATCACTCATTACATCTCCATCATAGTTCTTACATGCCCAGATATATCCACCTTCTGATTTCATGACACGGGCAACTGCATCATCAATCAATGTATAGAAATAGGTGATTCCTGCTTCTTTGAACTTCTCATCATATTCTGCATCATAAATTTCCTGGAAGATATCCTTAAATGTATGATCGTACTTTTTAGAGATCGTATCTTTTGTTGCAAACCACAGATCCTGCTTTGTATCCAGTGCATAGGAAAAGCAGCTTCTTGCAAAACTTTCAATAGACTTATTGATATTATGCATTCCCTGTACGATTCCCGGTCCGTCAAATTCATGTACCAGTTCTTTTGTCTGACTTCCATCTTCTGCTGTATAAACCAGCTCTACTTTCCCTGCTCCAGGAATTTTCATTTCAGATCCTTTATATACATCACCATACGCATGTCTTGCGATCGTGATCGGCTTTTTCCAGTTCTTAACACACGGCTCAATTCCCTTTACAACAATCGGTGCACGGAACACTGTTCCATCAAGAATTGCACGAATTGTTCCATTCGGACTTTTCCACATTTCTTTCAGGTCATATTCATCCATACGTGCTGCATTCGGAGTGATCGTTGCACATTTTACGGCTACTTTGTATTTCTTAGTCGCAAGTGCTGAGTCAATCGTTACCTGATCATCCGTCTCATTTCTATGCTCAAGACCGAGATCATAATATTCCGTCTTAAGATCAATGTATGGCTCTAAAAGATTTTCTTTGATCATCTTCCAGAGAATCCTTGTCATCTCATCTCCATCCATCTCGACCAGTGGGGTTGTCATTTTAATTTTTTCCATTGTCTGTTTCCTCCTGCTTATCATTTATATTGACTATTCATTCGTAGTTCTGAATGAGTAATTCACGGATCCGATTTTCTGCCAGGCTATAACTCAGTTTTCTAATAGCCCTGCCTTTTCAAATTTTGTATTACATGTAAAATATGTTCATCAGCTAATTGTTCTGCCTGATCGGCATCTCTTTCTTTAATTGCCTGAAGGATCTGCTTATGCTCCCGAATTGATTTTCTCGCCCGTTCTTCCGACACGATTGAATCTTTTCTTGCCGACTGGACATATTCATGGAAATCTGATAAAACTCTCGCAAGCATACGACTGCCTGATGCCTCATACAAAATTGTGTGAAACCGTCCGTCCAGCCCTGTCACCTGCTCTGTATTAAAAGCATTTCCTTTCTTCATTTGAAATTCTGATAACAGAATCGTCTCTTCCAGTCTGTCAATCTGTTCCTCTGTGATATTCTCCACAGCCCATCTTGCACAAAGCCCCTCTAATGTAGACCTCATATAATAAATATCCCAGATATCTTTTTTCGAGATGCCATTAACATAAGCTCCTCTGTTCGGCACGATTGAAACCAGTCCCTCCAGTTCCAACTGACGAAGTGCTTCTCTGACCGGAGTTCTACTGACTCCAAGCTCTTTCCCCAGCGTTGCTTCTTTCAATTCATCATTCTGCTTATATTTCCCTTTCAGAATATCTTCACGGATTCTCTGGAAAACTCTTCCTCCGAGCGAATGTTCCTGATGCTCTTCCATTTTGTCTCCTCTCATCCTTTTTCCCACAGCGGGCAATGCACTGACCAACGATACATTCCAGTATCTCTTTTTTGCATTCTTGTATAATTGTATACAATTATACATCTTTTGTCAAGTTTCGATTCGAGAAATTCATTTATCCAGATTTTTCAAAAACATTCCTTGTCTTAAGAAACCCCAAAGGCACGTTCTTATGTAATCTACATAAAGATCGTGCCTTTTAGTTTCGATAATGATTCTCCTCTGTGAACCCCTCTTAAATATTATCTTTGTGCTTTTTTAACTCCCATGCAGCAAGCAATAACATCGCTGAAATAACAAATAATAAAACTGGTCTTTCTGCATTCAGAGGATCGCCTGTCTTAACCGCTGTATCATCTTTTCCTGAAACTGAAGCATCCTTATTTCCTAATCCCTGATCTCCATTTGATGATTTATCAGATGTTGATGGCTGATCCGGTTTCGATGGCTGGTCAGGATTTGATGGCTGATCCGGTTTCGATGGCTGGTCAGGTTTCGATGGCTGGTCGGGATTTGATGGCTGATCCGGTTTGGACGGCTGGTCAGGATTATCTGTACCTGCATCATTTTTCTCAAATTCTGCTGAAACACTTACTGCTCCTGCCGGCATTACGAATGAATAGCTGTGATCTGCTTCCTCCGTAAGCTCTACCACGGAATCATCTTCCATTACTGCCTTTACACCCTTAAGTTTATATCCGTCATCTGCGGATACTATAATGGTGATCTTGTCCCCCTCTTTTGCCTTATCTTCAGAAACCGTCAGACTTCCGTTTTCCGGCTGAACCACTGTAACAGAGTAAGTCTTTTCCGGCTCCGGTTTTGTACTGTAATTCTGCAACGCTGCAGCCAGCTCTGTTCTTGCATTCTCTGTCTCCTCAAGTGTTGCAAGTTTATTATTTTTCAATGAAGAAGCATATACGGCTGCTTTTACAAGACTGGATTCGGATGAATCCGTTGACTCAAAATTGAGTCCATCTTTTTTTATTAACTCTTCTGCCTGCTTCAGCAGTGTATTTAACTGAGTTTTATCAACTGTCTCATATACTTTAAATTCCTGGATCATGTATATTCCTGCAGATGCATTAGATGCAATTCCCTGCATTTTTACATATCTTGCCTCAGTTGGTTCATCAAGGCTTACTGTATTGAAGAAATCACCATTTCCGCGTACTTCTTTTGCAGTTGTCCAGTTCTCTCCGTCATCCGATACAAGAATATTAAAATCTTTTCCTTTTCCACCGTATCTCCACTGAATCTCAACTTCGCTGACTGTTCTGGTCTCTCCAAGATCCACACATAAAGAGCTGTCTGCATGATAGCCTTTCCAGAATGAATTCATCTCTGAAGTACTTGTATCCGGCTTCGCTGTTGTATCTTCTTTTTCAGTAAATGCATCTCCGTCAAATGCCTTAAAAGCGACGTTGATTCTTCGTTCTGCATTGTCAACTGCATCTCCTGATTTGTAAGAAGTACCGCCTGCTGCTTTATTCTGTGCAACATTCGTCTTAACTGTAGTTTCACTCCAGTCATCTGTATAGTATTCTGCCGCCTCTTCTGCTGACAGAGCCTGATTGTAAACCTGAAGATTTGCCATCTTTCCATGCAGGTTTTCTCCAATCTTTTCCAGCGGAAGAAGAACCGAAGAATTAAGTGTTGTTATTGCACCGCTTGCCAGTCCGTCTGCATCTGACTTCTGTGAAAGGAAGGTCTGCAACTGTCCATTTACATAAAGTTTCGTTCCCTGGAATGTTCCTACGAGCATGATCTTTACTGTAGAATCATCGGTCGGTACTGTATAGTTGAAATCTCGTGTAAAGTAATTTACATTGGCTGATAAATGACCGCTCTCTGTTCCTGCAATCTGAATCTGTCCATCATAACCTGAAAACAGGGAAGATGCGGTTGTATTTTTTGCAGCTTCTTCCGAATCTACTTTCAGGTCAAATGCTACTGTATATGGATAAGAAAGTGTCTTAAGCGGAGTTGTCAGTGCTGTACCGTCAAAAGACAAATATCCGTCTTCACTGATCTCTGCTCCATTTCCAAGTGTTCCGTTATAGCCGTTACCGCTTGTATCATAAACTGTCTTTCCATCAGAAGATACATTCTTGAAATCATAATCCAGTACCAGGGAGGAGTCTGAATCCGCCTGCATTGCAATGTCTGTCCCCGGTCCTTCTGCAAGTTTTGCAGCTCTCATCTCATACTGCTCAAATGTATCTGAATCATCCGTTCCTCCCCAGGTCTTTTCGCTTACAATCGCTGTTGCTCTGAGGACTCTCTGGTGAACATCCTTTTCTGTCATACCTTCCTGGCTCTGATCTCCCCAGATAGCAGCCTTTGCTCCAAGAAGATTTGGCTCACCTAAAAGTACATTATTTGCTCCAAAAATCGTTGGATTCCAGTCATTGAACAAATATTCTGCATTTGGTACATCACGGTTTGTTCTGCCCGGATTTCCATATAAATATGCATCACGGCAGTTTACAATTCCATATCCCTCTGCTGCACGTGCCTTTGCATTCTCATAATTTGTTGCCCAGATATCCAACTGATAGTTGGACGTAAGATCCACATCAGAAAGTACGGTAGATGCTGTTGAGAACATTCCTGTTCCCGCACCCCACATTCTGATCTTTGTATCAGATCCCAAATTGCCCTGAATCGTCTGTCTGAGCTGATCCGCAAACTGTGCGAACTGGTCTTTCGGGGTATGATCCCAGTATTCATCCGCTCCAATATGTACTACATCTCCTGAAATTGTCGGAGAATTGCCCTCTGTATACTCATTCCATAAAGTCTTTGCAAAGCGGAGTGCTCTTTCAGCATTTGCCCCCTGCAGATCCAGAAGCTCCAGACCTCCCTTTGTAGTTACATTGGTACTTGTGCTGCGGATTCCTCCCTGCAGCCAGTCAATGCCATCCGGATTTTCATCTGCATACTTATTATATAAAAGTGAATGTCCCGGAAGATCGATCTCAGTCATCATATGAATCCCGAGACCTGAACATGTCTGCTGCAATTCCTTCCACTCTTCCTTCGTGTAGGTCGGATTGCCCTGATAATCTGCATTATTCAGATAATAATCCTCATTCACAAAATTGGACGGGATTCCCGCGTGCTTCACTTCAGATGTCAGTGACGGAAATTCATCACTCTCCAGCCGATGGAATCCGGCATGTGTCTCATTGCTTGCAAACGCTGTATTACAGTTATCATTATCATTAATGTGGAGATGATATTCGTTCATCTTATACCACAGCATGATCTTGGCATAATCCTGAAGTTGTGACAGTCTGTATGGTGTACGTGCCACATCCAGCATGATTCCCCGTACCTCATAAGCCGGATAATCTCTCGTAATACCTTTTGGAACTGTTCTGTTGTCCTCTGCCTGATCCAGGATCTGCTCCACCGTGATCGTTCCGTACAGACATCCTGTATAGGTAGGTGCATAAATGTGAACCCCCTCATCATCAGTCTTTAACAGATAGCCTTCATCCCCAACTCCGTATGTATCATCGGTCTGTGACTCAATATAAATATCATTGGAAGAAGCCGGTGCATTTCCCTCTTCTACAGTAAGATCCAGTCCTGCGATTTCCTTTAAATCTTCCTGCATATTCCATGCTGCTTCGCGAATCCCTGCATCTGCAGTATCATTATAAATAATCTTTGAACTTTCTGTCAGCTCAAAATCCCCCTCATATCCATACCACTCCTGAAGACTTGGAATTACTTCCGGCTTTTCATTTGGAGCTGATACTTCCGGGAAATTTCCTTCCGGATAATTTCCGCTGTGATCCGGGATCGTTACTTCTATATTCTTCTCCGCATATTCATCCGGATTCTTTTTATTCTCTACTCTGACAAGCAGCGTGACATTGCGGTCACCGATATTATAATCACTGATCTGACCGTCATTGCTGACTACATTCTCCAGGCTGCTGCCTCTCACATAGGCATTCACACCCCTGGCTGTTCCTGTATCTACAGTGATCTGTCCATCCTGAACCTTTAAAGAATCTGCTGTGATACCGGCCAGCGTTCCGTTCACATCTGCACTTTCATTCTGGGAAAAGATCTGGATTTCCCGAAGATTGACATTATTTCCGACTGCCTGTGCATTTACTTTCCTGATATACATTAAGACATATCTTTTCAATTTTTTATCTGATGCCAGTGCCGGACTGCTGGCTGCAGTAATTGTATCAGTATTTGCACTTGTATCGGCAATATTCTGCCCTTCACCATTGGCAACCTGACCGTTCGCCGAAGGTCTGCTGACGCTGACAAGACTTGTCCAGTTATTCAGGTCAACATCCGTACTCCCCTCTGTAAGTGTTGACTCATCCGCTGTATAAATCTCATATTCCATCGGCCATACTTTCACATTATACCAAAGCTTAATTGACGAAATATCTTCTTCCTCTGCATTTTCTCCCCGGTCGATCTGAATCCACTGAGCAGTCTGTTCTTCAGAATCCTTGCTGTTCCCTGATGCAGCTCCCCAGTTCTTCATATCTGCAGAATTCCACTGAACTGTTTCTGAGGTAACTCCATCCACAGCATATTCCGGTCCATAACCGTTCGCTGTGGATGAGGCGATCGCCGCCTTCCCCTGAACAAGATTCTCCATCTGAACATTTTCTTCAGCATAAACTCCTGACGGAACGTATGCTGTAACACCTGTAAATACAAGTGAAAACGCCGCAATAAGAGAAATCAGTCTCTTCTTTTTCATACAACTTCCTCTCTTCCTTCTATTTGTATAATTCTCATATAACTCATTTGTGCAAAATTGTACCACATTCTGGCAAAAAATCCAATCAATTTATGCAATCTTTCTATAAATAAAAGCGAATACCATCAAAAAAGCACCACCCCATGTGATATTGACACAGGATGATGCTTTTGACAACATTCGCTCTGTAATTATTTTCTAAGACCAAGTTTCTCGATCAAAGCACGATATCTTTCGATATCAATCTTCTTAAGGTATGCAAGAAGTCCTCTTCTCTGTCCTACCATCTTCAGAAGTCCTCTTCTTGAGTGGTGATCCTTCGGATTAGCCTTAAAGTGATCTGTCAGCTCGTTAATTCTTGCTGTCAGGATAGCAACCTGTACTTCCGGTGATCCTGTATCTCCCTCTGTTCTTCCAAATTCTTTGATGATAGCCTGTTTCTTTTCTTTTGCGATCATGTTCTTTTCCTCCTTAAATTTCTTGATATAACCGCCTGGCATTAAGCAATGGTCGGAGTGATCCGATTACCGAACACCGGCTGATTCATAACCTTTGCTAGTATAGCACAGGGGAACATTCTTGTAAAGAACTATTTTCCAGAATCATTTGCATCATTTGCACAGAATCATTTCTGCATGTAACATGCCCTGATGAATACTCTCTGAATCCTGTCTCTGCAGCTATATCCTGATCCATCAGCTTTTTGTCAGTGGATGTTCTCGAAGATATTCCTCACCATATCGCATATCCTGCATCACGCACGCTTTCAGTTCTTTCAAAGAATCAAATCTTGTCTCCGGTCGCTCAAATTCCAGGAACCGGATCGTAATGTACTTCCCATATGCATTTCCTGCATAATCATAAACGTAAACTTCAAACAATTCTCTCTGTTCCTGCATTACCGTCGGCTTGACTCCTGCATTTCCCACACCACCATACCATGTTCCGTCAATCAGAACCTGGCAGGCATAAACTCCGTACCGCGGAAGAATCTTCCCATCCTGTGGTGCAACATTCATCGTTGGGAATCCCAGAGTACGCCCCAGTTCCCGTCCATGTTCTACAATTCCCGTCATCTCATAAGGATATCCAAGAAGTTCCTGTGCCAGCCGGATATTTCCATGGGACAAAGCCTCCCGTACATAGGTGCTGCTGATCTCGCGGTCTCCCAAACGTGCTTTTTCTACCACATCAACAGTATAATCATATTTCTGTGCATATCGCTCCAGCATCTGATGATCCCCGCGTTTTCGATACCCGAAGGAGAAGTCCGAACCAACAACAATATGTGCAGCATGAAGTTTTTCGTAAAGGATTTTCTGAATAAATCGTTCAGCTTCCATCGTCATCAGATCTCCGGTAAAGGGATAATCGATCAGGTAATCCACCTTTCCAGCCAGCAGCTTTTTTCTTTCTTCTTTTGTCATCAGACAGCTTCTCTGCATATCAAATGCACATACAACACTGACGCAGTCGTTTCCCGCATAAGAGCGGATCTTTTCAATCAGTTTCTGATGTCCTCTGTGAAGCCCGTCAAATTTTCCAAGAGTTACGGCTGTTCTTTTTTCCTCTCTGAAAGCATCAATTCCTTTTATATACTGCATAATTACCTCAATTCTTCCGGGTCAAGGAACATTTTTACAAGGTGGAACATTTTTTTGTCTTCCATATACCGGTAAATTCCGATAAAATGTCCCTTTGCATCATATACTCTGACCTTTTCACCGGAGCAGAATTTTCCAGTTTCCGATAACTGGTTTCTGAAAAAATCATTTCCATTATAGGCTTTGGGAATATATTTTTCAGCAGGGACAACGGACTGTAATTCACTGAACATCTGATCCAGTGGGATCAGTGCATCTTCCAGCCTGCCATTTTGTGCAAGGTCACGAAGTTCCTCTAATTTCAGACTGTCTTTCAACTCGAATCTTCCGACTTTTGTCCTGGTCAGTTCTTCCATACAGCCACCTGTTCCGAGCAGATTTCCTATATCATGACAAAGAGTGCGGATATACGTTCCCTTTGAACATGTCACTTCCATCCTTACTCTCGGCAACTGTATTTCTTTGATATGGATCTGATAAATGGTTACTTTTCTGCTTTTACGTTCTACTGTCTTTCCCTCTCTCGCAAGCTCATACAGCTTTTTCCCATTGACTTTCAGTGCAGAATACATGGGAGGGATCTGATCGTATGTGCCTTTGAAGCTTTCAATCACTTTTGTCACTTCTGCTTCATTCAGATGGTCTGTCGGCTGTTCTTTCAGTATCGCCCCTGAAATATCCTGCGTATCCGTTGTCTTTCCCAGTAACAGTACCGCCTCATAAGTCTTATCGCGGTCTGTCAGAAGATCGCATAACTTTGTTGCACGCCCCAGACAAACAGGAAGCACCCCTGTCGCATCAGGATCAAGGGTGCCTGTATGACCGATCTTTTTCTGACCGGCAATCTTACGCAGAACGGCAACTACATCATGGGATGTATATCCTTTTTCTTTATATACATTTATAATTCCGTTCATTCTTAGTCTTCCTGTTCTATTTTTTCATCTAATTGCTTTTCGATCAATGCTGTCAGATTATTGATGACATCATGGACGGAACCTTTCATCGTCACTCCGGCTGCACGGACATGACCTCCGCCACCGAAATATTTTGCGATCCTGCTTACATCAACCCGTTCTTTGGATCTCAGACTCACTTTGAAAGTCTGTGGAGCAGTTTCATGAAGAAACATCGCCACCTCTACTCCTTTTGTCTGACGCATCTGGCTGACGATACCCTCAAGATCAGACGGTTTTGCCTGGAAAAATTCCATTTCTTTCAGACGCACCACTGAAACAATGCACCGTTGATCCAGCACCATAATGCTTTCCAAAAGTGCCCTTCCAAGAATCTGATTCTGCACATACGTCTTTTCATAATATGTCCGATCCGTGATCTTTGCAGTATCGACCCCTTTCCGCATGAGCTGTGCCGCTGCCTCCATCGTCTCCGGGCTGGTGCAGGAATAGCGGAAAATTCCGGTATCATGAGCAATTCCCATATAAAGAGCCTCTGCCGTCTCAAGACTCATTTTATCATAATCCAGCAGATTATATACCAGTTCAGAAGTAGAACTTGCATCCGGCACAATATAATTGACATCTGCAAACGCCTCATTGCTCACATGATGGTCAATGCACGCAGTCTGCTTTGATTCTATGAATAATTTCTGGGAAAATCCAAGACGCTGCAGATCCCCACAGTCCATACAAATGAATAGATCATAGATTTTCCCTTCAGGGAGCTCACTTTTGACTTCATCGGTATGACGGATCATACTGTAAGCCTCCGGAACTGATTCCAAATACAGATCTGTCTCAATCTGCGGAAAATTTTCTTTCAGATAAAGATACAGTCCCATCGTAGAACCTACACAGTCGCCATCCGGGCGGACATGTCCGCCCAGTGCAACACTCTGTTTTCCCTCCAGCAATTCCTTCAGATTAAACATCCTGCTCATCAGCTCCATCCTTTAAATCTCTTGTCACTTCATCGATTTTTTTACTGATATTCACACCATATTCGATTGACTGATCTACGATAAACCGGATTTCCGGTGTATTTCGCATATTGATCGTACGTGCCAGTTCGCGGCGGATATAGCCTTCCGCACTCTGAAGTCCCCGGATGGTATCCTGCTGGGCTTTCTCATCACCCAGTACACTGATATAAGCCTTGCAGGTCTTCAGATCCGGAGCTACCTCCACGGCAACTACAGAAGTCATCGGTGCAACGCGGGGATCCTTGATCCCTGCACGCAGGATATTGCTCAGCTCACGCTGGACTTCAGCATTGACACGAGTATTTTTAATACTGTTCTTTCTCATTGCTGCTCCTTTTACTTACGCTCAGTCTCGACCATCTTATATGCCTCGACCTGATCGCCCTCTTTAATATCATTATAATTTTCAAATACAAATCCGCATTCGTAACCTGCTCTTACTTCCTTCACATCGTCTTTGAAACGCTTCAGGGATGCAAGTGGTCCGTCGAATACTACAATGCCATCACGCACCAGACGTACAGAACAGTTTCTCTCGAAAATACCATCCAGCACATACGCACCTGCGATCGTTCCGACACCGGATGCCTTGAATGTCTGACGCACTTCTGCATGACCAAGCACTTTCTCTTCAAATACCGGATCCAGCATTCCCTTCATAGCTGCCTCTACATCTTCGATTGCATTGTAGATAACTCTGTAAAGTCTTAAGTCTACACCTTCGCGTTCTGCAATTTCTTTTGCAGTCGCATCCGGACGTACATTGAAACCGATAATGATCGCATTGGATGCCGATGCAAGGATGACATCAGATTCGTTGATTGCTCCGACACCACCGTGGATGATCTTTACTACAACCTCATCATTGCTCAGCTTCAGCAGACTCTGCTTGATTGCCTCTACTGATCCCTGAACATCTGCCTTTACAACGATATCCAGTTCTTTCAGGTTACCCTCCTGGATCTGGTTGAACAGGTCATCCAGTGACATTTTGGATTTTGTCTCTTCCAGAAGTTTTACTTTGTTCTGTGAAATAAATGTCTCAGCAAATGCTCTTGCCTCTTTATCAGAAGCACATCCAACAAAGACTTCTCCTGCATTCGGCACATCATTCAGACCAAGGATCTCAACCGGCTGGGACGGACCTGCTTCTTTGACACGTCTTCCCTTATCATCCATCATCGCTCTTACACGGCCATGTGCACTTCCGGCTGCGATAGCATCACCAACATGAAGCGTTCCTTTCTGTACCAGTACAGTTGCAACTGCTCCTTTTCCTTTATCCAGCTCTGCCTCGATCACAAGACCACGGGCAGCACGGTTCGGATTTGCCTTCAGTTCCATTACTTCTGCTGTCAGAAGGATCATTTCCAGAAGCTCCTGGATTCCTTCTTTTGTGTGTGCAGATACCGGTACGAAGATCGTACTTCCGCCCCAGTCTTCCGGGATCAGTTCATACTCTGTCAGCTCCTGCTTTACCCGTTCGATATTGGCACTTGGCTTATCAATCTTGTTAATGGCAACAATAATCTCGATTCCGGCTGCTTTTGCGTGGTTGATCGCCTCGATCGTCTGCGGCATAACACCATCATCCGCTGCTACAACAAGGATCGCGATATCCGTAGAATTTGCTCCACGCATACGCATTGCTGTAAATGCCTCATGTCCCGGAGTATCAAGGAATGTGATCTTCTCTCCGTTGATCTCGACAACGGATGCACCGATGTGCTGTGTAATACCGCCGGCCTCACGTCCTGTTACATTACTGTCACGGATCGCATCCAGAAGAGAAGTCTTACCATGGTCAACGTGTCCCATAACGCAGACAACCGGAGGACGTTTCACCATCAGGCTTTCATCTTCCTCATCCTCTTTCAGGAGTTCTTCGATTACATCCACGACCTCTTCCTTCTCACACAGAACATCAAATTCCATTGCGATCTCTTCAGCAGTATCGTAATCAATCTCCTGATTTACCGTAACAACTTTTCCCTGCAGGAACAGCTTCTTTACGATCACAGACGGAACAATCTTCATCTTGTCGGCAAGTTCTTTGATCGTAAGAACTTCTGGAATCACAATCTGCTTGATCTGCTCTTCCTTCTTTTCTTCCGGCTTATTCTGCGGTTTCTTTACTTCGACCACATTTTTCTGCTTTTTGCCTTTTTTGCCCTTGCCCTCAAATGCCTCGTCTCTGTATTCTTTCTTCTTATTATCTCTCTCTTTATCTTTCGCCTTATTTCTCTGGCTCTTCTGCTGCTCGACGATTGGAGCTGCGTCTCTGTCCGCACGGTCATTTCTGCGGTTATCATTTTTTCTGTCAGGACGAGATCCCTGACCATTTCTTCCATCACGGTTATCGCGGCCTCCGAACCCCTGTTCGCGTCCGCCTCTTGCATCACGGTTGTCACGCGGTCCTCTTTCCTGACGCTGACCTCTTCCGTCTCCATTCGGACGTCCGCCTCTTGCATCACGGCTGTCACGAACCGGACGGTTCTCTCTGTCACTGCCTGGACGCTGTGGTCTGTCATTTCTCTCCTGACGTACCGGTCTTCCCTCTCCGCTGGTACGTCCTGCTGTCTGAGCCGGTCTTTCTGTGCGTACCGGTCTCTCTGTCCGGTCAGTTCTCTCCTGACGCGTACCTGTCTGAGCTGCTCTCTCTGTACGCACTGGTTTTCCCTCTGCACCTGCTGCACGTACCGGACGGTTCTCTCCTCCGCGTGCATTTCCCTGTGCTGTACTGCGTCCCTGATTTGCTCCCGGACGCTTATTTCCCTGCAGTCTGCTGCTATTTCTGGAATTCTGCGGACGCACTACAAATGCAAGATTTTTCTTCTTTGGCACTCCGCTGTCCTTTTCTGCCGCTTTTTCTGCTGCCGGTTCTGCCTTTGCAGGTTCTTCATTTCTGCCGGCATTTTCTCTTCTAATCTCTTCTGCCACGTTATCCTCCACTGTACTCATATGATTCTTAACTTCAACATTTTTCTTTTTCAACTGTTCCAGGATTTCCTTATTCCCTACTCCCAACTCTTTTGCAAGTTCATATACCCTCGCTTTCGCCATATCAAACAACCTCCTTCAGGCAATCAAGAACACTCTTTTAATGCTTTCAAAATTCCTTTTGCAAATCCTTCGTCCAATATTGCCAGGGATGCACGGAACTGCTTTCCCATTGCATGCCCCAGGGTATCTTTATCGCTGTAGAAAATAATGGGAACATCATAAAATTCACACATATCCCGAAACTTCTTTTTCGTATTCTCCGATGCATCCTCTGCCACAACTACAAGCCCGGCTCTTCCTGACTTCGTTTCACTCTCTGTCAGGAACTCACCACTTGCACAGCGTCCTGCTTTTGTCGCAAGGCTGATCAGCGAAAGTACTTTATCTCTGGCCAATCCGCTCCATCTCCTTTGCAAGTTTTTCATAAACTTCCTGTGGAATTTCCTGCTTAAAGGAACGCTCCAGTCCATGACTCTTCACTGACAGGTCAAAGCATGCTTTACACGGACAAAGGTAAGCACCTCTTCCGTTCTTCTTCCCGGTCACATCAACCAGGAATTCTTCTTCCGTTCTGAGAATCCTGATCAATTCTTTTTTCGGTTTCATTTCTCCGCAGCCCACGCATTTACGCATGGGAATCTTTTTATTCACTGCCAAATGCTTCACTCCTCTGAGTCTTATTCTCCGTCTGTCTCCACAAACTCAATTTCATCGCTGTCTGTCTCGTCCGCAGCAGCCTCTGTATTCTCTTCTTCCTCATCATATTCACCGACTGTATAGCCTTCTTCACCGACCATCCCCATCTGCTCCATATAATTTTCCGGAAGTTCGCCACTTTCGATTGCCTGCGTCTCACTCTTGATATCAATCTTGTAACCTGTCAGGCGTGCTGCCAGTCTTGCATTCTGACCTTCTTTTCCGATTGCCAGTGACAACTGATAATCCGGTACGATCACACTCGCTACCTTCGCATCCGGGTCGGCCATAACAGAAATTACTTTTGCCGGACTCAATGCATTCTCGATCAGAAGTGCCGGATTTTCATCCCAGTTAATAATATCAATCTTTTCACCACGCAGTTCCTGTACTACTGCATTGACTCTCGCACCGTTCATTCCCACGCATGCTCCGACCGGATCTACATTTGGATCATTGGACCATACTGCCATCTTTGTACGGGAACCTGCCTCACGGGCAATACTCTTGATTTCTACCGTTCCGTCCTTGACCTCGGCTACTTCTGCCTCAAACAGACGCTTTACAAGCTCCGGATGTGTACGGGATACAAGAATCTTTGGTCCTTTTGTCGTATTCTTTACTTCTACAATATAAAGCTTGATACGCTCTGTCGGCTCAAAATGCTCTCCCTTAACCTGCTCATTCTCTGTCAGCATCGCATCTGCTCTTCCGAGGTTGATACTGATATTTTTTCCAACATAACGCTGTACAATACCGGTTACAATATCTTTCTCTTTCTCAAAATACTGATCAAAGACAACTTTTCTCTCTTCTTCTCTGATCTTCTGAAGGATCAGGTTTTTTGCATTCTGCGTTGCAATACGACCGAATTCTTTTGAATAAACCGGAACCTGGGCGATATCACCGATGTGCAGGGACGGATTGATCTTTTCTGCATCCTCCAGGCTGATCTCGATTGCCGGATCAAAAACTTCTTCCACAACTTCTTTTTCTGCAAATACGGAATAGTCACAGGTCTCTCTGTCCATCACGATCTTAATATTATCGGATGTCCCGAAATGGTTCTTACAGGCACTGAGCAGAGAATTTTCGATTGCTTCCATCATGACATCTTTGCTGATGTTCTTTTCTTTCTCAAGAATCGTCAGTGCTTCAAGTAATTCTGTATTCATTATTTTTTCCTCCTAAATTAAAAATCCAAAGCAAGGCGGATCAGAGCGATGTCTCCTCTGTCAAATGTCTGCTCTGTATCATCTTCATAAGTGATTGTCACCGTACTGTCATCATATGCTTTCAGTAATCCTACAAATTCTTTCTGACGGTCAATCGCACGATACGTGCGGATCTCCACTTCTTCTCCAAGACTCCGTTTAAAATCTTTCTCTTTTTTCAGAGGTCTTCCAAGTCCCGGAGAACTCACTTCAAATACATAGGAGTCTGCAATGTAATCCTTCTCGTCAAGGATATCTGAAAATCTCCTGCTCACTGCTTCACAGTCATCGACAGCAATGCCGCCGGGTTTGTCAATGTACGCTCTTAAATACCACGTACCACCTTCTTTTACATACTCCACATCCACAAGCTCAAATCCCAGTTCTGTTACGATTGGCTCAAGAAGTGTCTCTGTCTGCTGCTCATATTCTTCTCTTCTGGACACACTAAACTCCCTTTCTTTAAAATGATATTTTACATAAAGAAATCCTTATATCATCAAAGAAGAGTGAACTTTCGTCCACTCTTCTGCCGTTCCCTTTATGTATCTTTTTTAACCTTATCACCTTTTTTTTGATAAATCAAGGGTTTTCTTTTATTTTTTGCCGATTTTACTTATTTTTTCCATTTTTAACGGGTTTTATTCCCGACGCCATCTCTCTTCGCAGCTTTCAGGCGATTCAGCGTCACCGTCTTCTCTCCATAGGTTACTTTCGTCTCTGTTCCTTCTTCAAAAAGATAAGTATGCTCCAGCTCATCCTTTTTCTGCAGACGGATCCCTCTTACTCCGACTGCCGCCTTCTTTTTCTCAGGTACATCTGCTGCCGGGAATCTTAAGAAATATCCATTTCTTGTCTGCAATACTAGATTCTGAGTTTCGTTCACCACTTTTACAGAAACCAGCCGGTCATCTTCCTGAAGTTTCGTTGCCACGATCGTACGCTTTGCAACCTGAAATTCTTTTCCATCCACCCGCTTGATCATTCCCTGTGCTGTGGCAAAGAGGAGTTTTGCAAACCGCATCTGTTCTGCATCACAGATCATCACGATTTCTTCCTCACTGCTTGTATAATTGCTCACATTATCAATCGGAGTCCCTTTTTCACGGAATTTTCCATAAGGAAGATCCAGTACCTTCACCTGGTGCATCTTTCCGGTATCTGTAAAGATGCAGAGCTTTCCGGTATTCATACAATGTACAATGTATTTATTTTCAGAATCCGCAGCCTCTTTATTTCTCTCATATACTGCCATATCAACAGTCGCATAACCAAACCGATCCATCAGGAACACGACTTCCTGTTCTTCCACCTTCTTTTCCTCAAAGACGGCTTCTTCCGCATTTTCGACAACAGTGCGGCGTTTTCTTCCAAATTCTTTCTTATAAGAATCCAGTTCTGCCATGATGACTTCTGCCATGGAATCATAGTTGTTCAGGATATCTTCATATCTTGCAATATTTTTCAGTGTCTGCTCATGCTCCTTCTGAAGTGCCTCGATCTCCAGTCCGATCAGACGATAAAGACGCATCTCAAGGATTGCAGTGGCCTGACGCTCTGTAAACCGCAGCATTGCTGCCATTTTCTTTGAAATGGAAAATTTAAACCGGATATTCTCCGTCTTTCCTTCAACCAGACAGGCTCTTGCATCCTTCACCGATTTACTTCCCCGGAGAATCTCGATGATCAGGTCGATCACATCGCATGCCTTGATCAGTCCTTCCTGAACTTCACTCTTCTCCCGTTCTCTTTCCAGAAGTGTCGTATACTTTCTCGTTGCAAGTTCAAACTGGAAATCCACATGATGCTCAATGATCTGCTTTAACCCCAGCGTCTCCGGACGGCCGTTCGCAACTGCAAGCATATTAACTCCGAACGTATCTTCCAGCCTCGTCTTTTTATAGAGCATATTTTTCAGGTTTTCTACATCTGCTCCACGCTTCAGTTCAATGACGATACGGATTCCCTCTTTGGATGACTGATTGGAAATATCTACAATATCTGTCGTCTTTTTTGTCTCTACCAGATTGCAGACATCATTCAGAAATTTTCCGATTCCAGCCCCGATCATCGTATACGGGATCTCCGTTATGACAAGCTGCTTTTTCCCGCCTTTCAAATCCTCTACTTCCACTTTACCACGGAGCTTGATCTTTCCCTGCCCTGTCTCATAAATATTCAGCAGATCATCTTTATTGACCACGATCCCCCCGGTCGGGAAATCCGGTCCTTTAATATATTTCATGAGCTGTCTGGTCGTGACCCCGTCATTTTTCATATAAGCTTTGACACCATCGATCACTTCACAGAGATTGTGCGTCGGGATACTCGTTGCCATACCAACTGCAATTCCTTCTGCTCCATTTACAAGGAGATTCGGTACACGCATTGGGAGAACCACCGGCTCTTTTTCTGTCTCATCAAAGTTTGGTCCAAAATCAATCACATTTTTATCCAGATCTGAAAGACATACTTCCTGTGTAAATTTTGTCAGCCTTGCCTCCGTATATCGCATTGCTGCCGCACCGTCTCCCTCGATCGAGCCAAAATTTCCATGTCCGTCTACAAGGATCTGACCTTTTTTAAAATCCTGTGCCATGACTACAAGTGCATCATAGATCGAACTGTCTCCATGCGGATGGTATTTACCCATGGTATCTCCGACAATACGGGCACACTTCCGGTAAGGCTTATCATAACGGATCCCCAGCTCATACATATCGTACAGAGTCCTTCTCTGCACCGGCTTCAGTCCATCCCTGACATCAGGAAGTGCCCTGGCGATGATAACACTCATCGCATAGTCGATATAAGATTTTTTCATCAATTCCGAATATTCGGTTCTGATAATCTGAGATTCACTGTTCATTTTCATTCTCCTTAGATATCAAGTTCTGCCTCCGTTGCATTCTCATAAATAAATGCTTTTCGCGGCGGGACTTCTGTTCCCATCAGCATCTCTGTAACGCTGGATGCCATTCTCGCATCTTCGATCTCCACCAGCTTCAGAAGACGCCTCTCCGGATCAAGTGTCGTCTCCCACAACTGCTCCGCATCCATCTCGCCAAGACCTTTGTACCGTTGCAGTGTGAAAGGACCTGTATGGTTTTTCCTGTATTTTTCCAGTGCTTTGTCATCATACAGATATTCCTCTTCTCCTTTCTTTGGCATGGCTTTATAGAGTGGCGGCATGGCAATATAGACATGTCCTTCATAAATCAGTTCCGGCATGAAACGGTAAAATAATGTCAGAAGCAGGGTCGAGATATGGGCTCCGTCTACATCCGCATCTGCCATGATAATGATCTTATCATACCGCAGCTTACTGATATCAAAATCATTTCCATATCCTTCCGAAAAGCCGCATCCGAACGCATTGATCATGGTCTTGATCTCCGCATTTGCAAGTACTTTGTCAATGCTTGCTTTCTCCACATTTAAGATCTTACCACGGATCGGGAGGATTGCCTGATAATTTCTGTCTCTGGCAGTCTTGGCAGATCCACCCGCAGAATCTCCCTCAACAATAAAGATCTCGCACTTTTTCGGATCTCTGCTCTCGCAGTTTGCAAGCTTTCCGTTACTGTCAAAAGAATACTTCTGCTTTGTCAGAAGATTCGTCTTTGCCCGCTCCTCGGTTTTACGGATCTTTGCGGCTTTCTCCGCACTGGAAAGAACCGTCTTCAATGTCTCGATATTTCGGTCAAAGAACCGGACGATTTCCTCTCCTGTCACTTTTCCGACTGCCTTGGCTGCATCCGGGTTGTCCAGCTTCGTCTTCGTCTGACCTTCAAATCTCGGATCAGGATGCTTGATCGATATGATCGCAGTCATTCCATTACGGATATCTGCACCGGTAAAATTCGCATCTTTTTCTTTCAGCACTCCCAGCTCTCTTGCATACTGGTTCATCACCGTCGTAAAAGTCGTCTTAAATCCCGTGAGATGCGTTCCTCCTTCTGCATTATAAATATTGTTACAGAAACCGACCACATTCTCATGAAATTCATTGACATACTGAAGTGCCACTTCTACCCCAATCCCGTCTGCCTCTCCCTTAAAATAGATCGGCTCATGCAGTACCTCTTTCTTATGGTTCATATCCGTAATGAATCCGATAATCCCCTCCGGCTCATGGTATTCGATCTTTTCTTCTGATCCCTGCCTTTTATCTTCAAAAAATATTGTCAGCTTCGGATTCAGATAGGCAGTCTCATGCAGACGGCTCTTGATCTCTTCCGCTTTGAATCTCGTCTTTTCAAAAATCGTATCATCCGGAAGGAAATTCACCGTCGTCCCGGTCTTTCTCGTCTTTCCGATCTTCGGCAGCAGTCCGTCTTCCAGTTTAATGACCGGGATTCCTCTCTCATACCGATCATGATGAATATATCCATCACGGCTGATCTTTACATCCATGTAAGCGGAAAGTGCATTTACGACTGAAGATCCGACTCCATGAAGTCCTCCACTGGTCTTATATGCTGAATCATCAAATTTTCCCCCTGCATGAAGTGTCGTATAGACCAGACGTGCTGCGGAAATGCCTTTCTGATGCATATCCACCGGAACTCCTCTTCCGTTGTCAGATACAGTTGCAGAACCGTCTTTTTCCAGCGTGACATGGATTTCCGTACAGAATCCTGCCAGATGCTCGTCCACTGCATTGTCCACGATCTCATAAACCAGGTGGTTCAGTCCTTTTGTGGACACGCTTCCGATATACATTCCGGGACGCACACGTACCGCTTCCAGACCTTCCAGCACTGCAATACTGCCTGCATCGTATGTAGTCTTTCTTGACATTTCATCTTCTCCTTTGTCAAATTTTCAAAATAATCCATTTGATACTATAACACTTCACAAAGCGTATCTGCAAGCACTTCCATTGCATTTTTCATTTCCTCAACAGTATTGGTCTGTGCTCCGGCTTCGATCAGAAGCGATTTTGGGAGAAGATGCAGGTTGTAGCGATAGGCTTTCAGATAGATATGCCTTACAAAACCCGGATACATCCTTTCTGAGGCAAGCTGCATCTGCAGAGAGAATGCCAGATTATCCTGTATGTACGGATTGTAAAGATATGTGATATCCCCATTGGTTCTTGAACGGCTCAATCCATTGAAATACATGATCCTGGCTGTCGGCTTTCCATTGATCTGCGTGACAAGATGCGTTGTCTCTGCCACTCCGTCCCGATGAAGGTCAATGGCTACTTCAATGGAAGGATTCGCCTCCAGGATCGGACGGATCGAAGCTTCTGCATTTTCATATGCCTCACTCCGATCCAGTTTTCCGTTAATAATATCATAGACACCAAAATCATGGAGTGTAGGGATCCCTTTCGCATTCAGAAGTTCCGTCAGATATTGTCCGATTCCCACGATCCCGGTTGAAATATCTCCCGGGACTGAATCTACAAATGTTTCCTGGGAATGGGTATGAAAGATCAGAATTTTCGGTTCATTTCCCTCCCGACCGATCTTCATATTTCTTCCAAGCAGATCATCCACATTGAGCTGTTCCGCCCCGATCATCGTAGAACTGTCTACCGTATAAAAATTGCTCAAAAGGTACTCAAAATCTCTCAGTTTATCAATAGACTGGTCTGCCGCTACCTCGGATGAGACCGGCTGCTGCGGCTCATCCGGCTGACCGATCAGTTTTCCATTTTCATCGACTGCATTTTCGTCATTCGCCTGACTTTCCAATATTTTTGCGATCGTCTCCTCATCTTCAAGAGACGATCCATACTCTGCATGATCTTCCACATACTGAACCACTGGAATCCACGCCAGTGCTTTTTGTCTGATCCACTCCCCCGGTCCCGATGAAACCGAATCTTCTTTCCATACAAGAGAAGGCACATACATAGTGCAGACCGGAGAAGATACTGTTGAAGCTGATACTGTAATTGTGCTGCATTTTTTCTGATTCCATTCAGGATCAAAAGCATACTGCACACCGACAGAACCAGTACTGCACCTGTCTTCCCCGACTGCCATTTTCTGCTTTTTATCTTCTTCATTCTCTTTGCTCTCCCTTCCCGTCCCACGATTCTTCTGTAGCTTTCTGCTATCATTCTATTATATGAGAGCAAAGAAGGTTCAATGCTTCTGCGATCGTATGGCTGATCTGATGGATCATCTCATCTACATCTTTTGGTGTCACAAACATTCCATTCAGATGAGGTGCAATCAGCTCTTTCACCAGTTCGTACTTTTCCCCCTGATTATAAGAACGCAGTGTTTCTCCTACACTTTTCAATGTTTCCGATTCTTCCAGGGCATGAATGAAATTTTCCATCGTATCATTTACGATCGTTGCAGCATCCACAACTGTTGGCACACCGATTCCGATCACCGGAACTCCAAGAGATTCTTTTGTCATTCCATTTCTATAATTGCCTACACCTGATCCCGGATGGATCCCTGTATCTGCGATCTGGATCGTCCGGTTTAATCGCCTGCTGTTGCGTGCCGCCAGTGCATCTACTGCAATCACAAGATCCGGTCTGGTTTCCCGGACGATCCCTCTGACTATTTCAGTTGTCTCCATCCCGGTCTGCCCCATCACCCCCGGGACAATGGCACTGACCAGTTTCGCATGTTCCACTCCCATTGCATATTTTCCATATTCCCTGATAATATGTCTCGTCACGTTCAGATGATCTGCCACACAGGGACCCAGGGCATCCGGCGTTATATTACGGTTTCCCAGTCCGACTACCAGGATAGACAGATCTTCCTCTTCTTTTCCCTCTTTCGCTTCAAAATTTTTTCTCAACAGTTCACTGATACAATCACGGATCTTTTCTGAGATCCGCATCTGCTCTTCTTCATCCGGCACTGCAAGGGCCGGACTTTCCAGTGTCAGATACGTGCCTGCCGGTTTTCCCATTGCCTTTGCTCCATTTTCCGTTTCAATAATCACCCGTGTGATCCTGGTCTCACTGCTTTCATCATAATCCTCTTCCAGAATCACTCCCGAAATTTCCACCTGGTCAGATTCAAACCTCTCCCTCTCTTCAAGTGCAAGATCTGTCCTTACGCTGTAATTTTTTGTCATCGCTTTTTCCTCTCCGTTGCCTGTTATAGTTCCATAATATTATTTTTCTTTTTTATCAAAATATGTATTGACAACGTCTATTTCATGGAATAAAATAAATGAGTATGTTTCGACAGAACGTCCGTGTCCGAGTCTGTCCCAACAGAATAACATTTGAAAATCATATGATACATTTTGGAGGTGTACACATTGGCTAACATTAAATCTGCAAAGAAAAGAATTTTAGTAAACGAGACAAAGGCTGCCAGAAATAAAGCAATTAAGTCTAAAGTTAAGACTGCTGTTAAAAAGGTAGAGGCTGCTGTTGCTGCAAAGGATACAGAGGCTGCTAAGGCTGCTCTTCATACAGCAATCGTAGAGATTTCCAAGGCTGGAACCAAGGGCGTTTACCACAAAAAGACAGTTTCCAGAAAGATTGCACGTCTTTCCAAAGCTGTAGACGCTATCGCTTAATCAGAAATAAAATAATAAAAAAGACATCCACTGCCGTCAGGTGGATGTCTTTTTTATTTATACGTGCAACCAGCCGGAGCTGTGCTTTATAATTCTACAAAGCCAAAACTGTTGATCAGTCCTGTCAGTTTCTGTCCTTCTTTACAGAGTTCACACTCATGAGAATTATAAACCTGATAATCCGGAAGATCCGCACTTGTAAAGATCGTCTTCACCTCCATGCCTGCCACCTTCGAGATTGAACTGAACACTGCACAGATGCCGCTGACTCTTCCTCCGTAATAAAGTACAGACTCAATTGCCTGTCTTACAAGAGAACCTGTAGACATGGAATCCGTCAGTACAAGTACCTGCTTACCTTCGATCATACGCTGGTTATTATCTCTGAAAAGGATCTGTCCTGCCGGATCAAATTCAGGAGTTACAACGGAAATATTATTCCCCGCACTGACCGATGCATTTCCGCTTCCTGACAGATATTCTGCCATAAACGCTCCGATCACTTCCGTATTTTTCAGGCATACGATTGTTTCTACCGGTGTATTTGTCATATATTCTTCTGCAAGTGTCTTCGCAGTCTCGCGTGCATTATTATGACGCGTCTTAACTGTTGACATATCAATATAAGTATTCACATGTGAATTTTTCGTTGCAAAATGCCCCTTCAGAATCTTAATACGTGCCTTTCCGTTCTTTCCTGACCTCAGGTCCACAAATCTCTTGTCCATAGCTTTGTTGCTCCCTTCTGCTGTTGTTCATTTATCTGGCTTCAAGATAGTTTTATTTTAGCACAACAAAAAAGAAATTACAGCAGTTTTTACAAAAAACTTACTGCAATTTCTTTTTTATTAACTATTTTTACTATCTCGTATCTGGATTAGTTGTTGATCAACTTATCCTCATCGCTCCAACTGTAAAGCTTTCTGATCTCAGCTCCGACTTTCTCTGACTGATGCTCAGCAGCAAGCTTTCTCATAGCCTTGAAGTGAACCTGACCGCCTGCTTCAGACATATCAAGCAGGAAATCTTTTGCAAATGTACCATCCTGAATATCTTTCAGTACCTGTTTCATAGCTTTCTTTGTCTCTGCTGTTACAATCTTAGATCCTGTGATGTAATCACCATACTCTGCTGTATTGGAGATAGAATATCTCATTCCGGCGAATCCTGACTGGTAGATCAGGTCAACGATCAGTTTCATCTCGTGGATACACTCGAAATAAGCATTTCTCGGATCATATCCAGCCTCAACCAAAGTCTCAAATCCAGCCTGCATTAATGCACATACACCACCGCAAAGTACGGCCTGCTCTCCAAAGAGGTCTGTCTCTGTCTCTGTTCTGAATGTTGTCTCAAGGACACCGGCTCTTGCTCCACCGATTCCAAGACCATAAGCAAGTGCTCTGTCAAGAGCCTTTCCTGTATAATCCTGCTCTACAGCTACGAGGCAAGGAGTTCCCTTTCCAGCCTGATATTCACTTCTTACTGTATGTCCTGGTGCTTTCGGTGCGATCATTGTAACATCGACATTCTTCGGTGGTACGATTGTTCCGAAATGAATGTTGAATCCATGAGCGAACATAAGCATATTACCTTCTTCAAGGTTTGGCTCGATATCTTCTTTGTAAAGTTTTGCCTGCTTCTCATCATTGATCAGAATCATGATGATATCTGCCTGCTTTGCTGCTTCTGCTGCTGTATATACTTTAAATCCCTGTTCTTCCGCTTTCTTCCATGAACGGCTTCCCTCATACAGACCGATGATAACATCACATCCGGACTCTTTTAAGTTCAGGGCATGTGCATGTCCCTGGCTGCCGTATCCGATGATTGCGATCTTCTGTCCTTCCAGAAGAGAAAGGTTACAATCTTCCTGGTAATAAATCTTTGCGTTTGCCATTGTCTTATCCTCCATTTGCAAATGATTATTTAATCTATAATAGTAACATTCGAAGAACCTCTGCTCAGTCCGGTAATTCCGGTACGAGCCAGCTCAAGAATGTCATATCCTCTCAACAAATCCAAAAAAGCATCAAGCTTACTTTGGCCACCGGTCAATTCAATCACCATGGAGTCATTAGAAACATCCACGATCTTTGCCCGGAAAATATTAGCAACAGAAAGTACTGCCTGACGCTGTGTATCATTGA
>OLNO01001004.1_pt1 | contig 25298 bp, 35 predicted proteins | sample 1672861 | NCBI WGS metagenome assembly OLNO01 (sample SAMEA3136731, study PRJEB25190) | human gut metagenome | reverse complement strand
TGTGTACTGGTACAGGTCAGAATACCGAATTTGGAGGTTGTTCACACGCTTGATGATTTTTCCTTTAATTTTCATGGGTTACCTCTCTGAAATCGAAATGCCGCAGCCGATACGGGTGGCCACAAATTTTGCCGCTTCTTGACAGACCTTCTCTGCGTTTGGCGCCCAGCATTCAAAGAACTGATACCCATGATACCCGTGGCGTCTACTGTCCGGGGTACATCCGCATTGATGAAACCAGTATCCAGACGGGTAGTGATGTAAACATTCATACATTGCATGAACAAATTCGTTTGCATCCGCCTCGTAGCTAACCCGTTGGTCCAATTCGTAATTGTACTCAATACCCCAGATGTGACAGCCTGGAATGGGTTGATGAACTCTTACAGTGCTCACGCTTTGTCGGCCTCCTTCTTTCCCTTGTTCAGCCATTCCAGCTTTTTCTGGGCGTTCTGGATAATATCATCAGAAACCGGCCGTCCACCTCGATTCAGCATCAGGAATAAACGAAGTGTTCCGGCCTTATCCAGATGGCGTACTTCTGCAATCGAAACAGAAGCATCAATAAAGCGACGCCGGTCTTTTGCAGACAGTTCATGGTAGTATACGCCTCGATACGCATAACGTCCGGTGTAGTAATCCAGAAGGGTCAGCATACGCTGTTTTCCGTCGATGATTTCATAGTAGATTTCATCCTCCGAGTCAATTTCATCATCATCCTCATCATCATCCTTAACATGGAAAACGAAACGGCCGATGTCAGCCCCCATGAAAATCGAGTCCAGGAGTGCCTGCCGGTCTTCATCCTGCCACACATATTCGCGCTGATATTCCGGTTCGAAATCAACGCCAGAGAGAAAGTGCTTATTCAGCAAGGACTCTATCGACGAATTGTTGTAATAGAGCCGGATATCCTCATTGGTCGTGAAGCAAGAATTCCCTTTCGATAGCGGAAGAAGTTTTACCCACGGCACGAATGTCAGCTGGGTACGTCCGTCCCGGCTGTCCTCTGAGCGCACCTCATAATAGATGCCTCCTTCGTGTTTTTCAGTGATGATGGATTTTTCCCATCCACCATATCTGACGTATGCTCCGATTTCATATTGTCGCGTGGGTGCGCCTGCGCGAAGTGCATAATGTCGAGCCTTTTTTCTGTCTTCGTTTCGACGCCACTCTTCGGCTGCCAGTCTTTCTTTTTCTTTGACGGTGCCACTTTTTCTTTTTTTAGCCGCCATGACAAAACCTCCTATTGATTTTGCACCTTGTTTTTCTTATGTGAACCGTTAAGGATACGCCTTCGCAAGCATTTGGTTGCGAACACGCATCGCTTGCTTGGCAGCCTTCTCAGCATTCTTTTTGTATTTGAAAGAACACAGTGTATGGCCATACTGGTTTTTCCCGTTTTTTGTTCTTTTGCAAACGGCATCGTATCCGGCTGGCGTATTGACAATGTCAATGTCCCATTCAGGGTCCACACAGATAAATTGCCGAATGGTTTCTTGCGTTTTGCTTTTCATGTCCCTTGCACCTCATTTGTTTTCAGGTTTTCGTTGCTTTTTGCAACGATTCTTGTTGTTCACCCGTTATGGTGATATGAAATCAGCAGGTTGCCCTACTGTTACCGGCCAATGGCCGTAATATATATCTTCGCCGAGTCTCACGGCGCATCTCTTGCCAAAGAAAAAACAGCCGGTCCAAAACGGACTGGCTGCATAGCAGACAGGTTTTCTTATTGATGGGAGTTCTCCATTTGTTTCTTTGACATAAAATAGTATACCGACTTTGCGACATCAAAAAACGGCCCGCCGCTTAAAAAGCAGCGAGCCGTTTGACGTTGTGGGTTCATTCGTGACTTATGCTTTGTTTGCCATAGCAATCGCCATAAGTCCAGCCTCGAATGCACTTCCAGTGCTTTCGGTGATTTCTTCAAGCTGGTTCAGCCAAGAATCTCCCGGTTCATTCCAGCTCTGCGGATTCTGCCGAATGCATTCCGGCATCAGGATTTCGATGTGTTCGGCGTTCTCGATATACGAAATCGAGTTGGTATCACCCCGGCGGTATGCCACTTCTTTGGCGGCAGCAATGGCTTTTTCTCTCTCGAAGGCGTTGAAATACCATTTGCTGGGCAGGTTGTGATTGTACTGGCATTCCACCCCCAAAGAAGTGCCAATGCCAGCATGGTTATGTCCCAGGCCAAAGGTGCAGATGTAGTACATAGGTTCGCCACAAGGCACATACAGTTTACCGTCGCAATAAAGCCATTCTTTGGCCATGTTATCGATGCATTCGATGCACCGTTCTTTGCTGGGCGTTACAGTTACTTGCCATGTGCTGGGCCGCAGATACCAGCTCAGAGCATCCACCGGTGTCAGCTCATCCCAATCCTTGTTCGCATGGATGTGGCAATAACGGCTGACTTTCCAAAGGCGTCCTTCGTACCAGTGAAGGTCAACCCAACAGCGGCCAGAAGGTTTCTTCTGATGCATGACAAACTCCTCGAAACGCACGGCGACAGGAAAATCCTGGCTTTCGATTTCTCGGATAGTTGCCTCATGTTCCCCATCAGTCTGTTTATACCGAAGTTTGCGGCAGCGGGGAGTTGGCAGATAGCCTTCCATATAGGTGAAAGGCACAATGATTTTAGGCATTTTTCTCTCCTTTCGGCAGAACACCACGATACAGTCCTGCCAGTTTCAGTTTCCGCAGCGCATTTGCCTGCTGCTGTGTCACCGGATAGTCGATTATCCCATGTTCCCAAACAGGGATATAACCGCCGGATTGTTCTATCAGCCATTCCATGAATCTGAAGTAGTATTTTGGCGGGCAAGCATCCATAAGTTCTTGCCGGGTCCAATGCTGCTTTTCCATCGCTTTCGCAATCAGGTATTCCTGATGGGAAGGATTTGCATATTCGATTTCCCCTTCCGAAGAAATGATTACTTCCAGCGGAAGATATGGAAACAGCTTGTGCTTTTCAATGGAAAACGGCTGATAATAGAGGTCATCAATGCTGATGTCCTGTTTCATAATGTTGTCTCCTTTTTATTGGAAGGTGCAAACACCGAACTCATCGACCGTCAGGATGAAAGACGTATCGGCATCTGCGTTGTAGCAGATGTATACGTTTTTCTTCGGGTCGAACCGGCATTCACATTCTTCGCCATCCATACAAAGGGTGGCGCCATTCTTCTTCAGGTCAAAGTAAGCCTTTTCCATAGCCTCTTCATTCGGCGCCGGCCAGCTTCCGTCCCAATCTGCGGCTTCGGAAGTAACGCAGATTTCTGCACCATCTTTGGTGTTTCTTCCCTGAAGATATTCCCATAATTCTACCAACGAGATGCATTCCATCATTTTCATTCATCGCCTTTCTTGCTTGCCGAGATTAAAGTTCCTTTTGGTTGTAGAGGTCAATCACCTGATACCCCTTTTCTTTGTATGCCAAGGCTTTTTCCTTTGTCGGCACAATGAGAGACCATTTATCTTCCGGTCTTTCTTTGCACTGATAGCCTCTGCGACTCAGTTCGTTCTTGTGTGTTTCGATGTACCGATTGCCATAGTAGACACTCCGGCCTGCCAATTTCCCCATTTCAGTCAGAATCGGCAAATCGGTATAGAGCGTCTTAGCCGTGAACAGCTCTACCTTTTTGGTATCGGTCGGGTCCTTCATGAATTGGCCAACGGCATACACGGTCACATAAGTGCCTTCGCACGAGTCATATTCGATTGCTGCGGTGACATCAAACTCAATGTCATGGATTTCCAGCTTGCCCGTACCTTCCGACAGATTCGGGCTGATATATTCCAGACACTCCGGAATACAGAGATTGGTTTCAAGCTCGCGGATGATGTTTTGAGCCAGTTCGCTAATGGTCATCAGTTTTTTCGCCATGGTTTACCCTTTCTGCTGCGGTTTGCAGCCTCATCACAAATACACCGGTTATGGTGTTCGGACAGTTGTCGTTTCGCTTTTTTGCTCCTTTCCCGGCATTCAGCCGATTGTTTCGTGATTACGCCGAGTTTTTTCGACGATTTCCTTGTCAAAGAAAAACAGCCGGCCCATAGACGGGCTGGCTGTATAGCAGACAGATTTTCTTATTGAGGGGATTACTCCGTTTATTTCTTTGACATGAGATAGTATACCGACTTTGCGACATACCCTTTCAAAGCAAAAAGCCCCAGCCGTAACACGGCCAGGGCTGCTATGAGATTAAAAGGTCAAGTGGTGCTTACCACCGAATATTGCGCCTGTACATCGTTTCTGGCGCTCTGAATCGCAAACATCACTTTGGCTTCAATCGCGCCCGCCGGGAAACTGTAATTGTTTCCCTCGCTGCTTCCAAGTTCTTTCCGCAGTTCCTTGCGCAACTTAAAACGCAGCATATCTTCCAGCAGCGTCGCGTAAGCCGTAGCGTTTTCGATTGTGAGCTTTTCCGGCGTGGCATCATCGGCCGTTTCCAGGGTGTGCCTTGCCCATTGAATATCCGGCTTGACCTGGTCTGTAATATTGCCGGTAATGAAGCAAGCCCGAAGGATTTCGTCTTCGGCCGCTTCAGCCAGTCTTACTGCCAGGCGTTCCCAAAAGTATTGCTGTTTATCCATCGTGGTTTCTCCTGATTGATTTTCTTATCGCATGACCCACGCATCAAATGTTCTGGCATAAGCAGATGCATCAGCATCCTTTTGCACAGAGAGTTTGAGCTGAGTTACTGCAACGCGGATTTGTCCGTTTGTGAATCCGGCTTCTCGCATGACTTGGCGTGTCCACATGCAATTTGCGAAGCCGCCTTTACCTATAAGGTATTCCTGAAGAAATTTTACGGCATGCTTATTGGGTCGTCTTTTCATGTAGCCCCCTTAGCACTTGAACCAAATCCACTCATGGTGACCATGGTAAATCCAGTTGTGGTCATTCGGGTCTTTCGGGTTGTATAACCTGGTCCAGGAATAGCCGTTATCCGTACTGAAATAGTAGTTTTCAGGCATTTCCTTGACGGATTCGTTTACTCCTACACTGATGCCGGCCGGGATTTTTCTGAACAGCGCCTTGGGATAATCGATTTTACCGATATCCATTGGGGCCGCTTTCCAGCGCAGGCCATCGAAGGAATACATCCATCCTGCCGGGTTGGCGTAGATGTCGCGCCGTTCCTTTGTCTGCCCTTCACCATGTTTATCCGGAAAAACGATTTCGCCATAGATGGCCTTATAGCTTTCGAGAAGATTAGCTTCCATTGTTTTCTCCTATTTACTTTCAGATGTTACTTACCACGGCGCACCGACCCACATACCATTGACATGGCACATCCAGATTTTCTGGTCCTGGTCACTTGTCTGAGGATAGTTCGGCATATACTGCGCCGTATAGGCTTGCGCATTGCGGGTAAAGTGAACGCACGGCTGGTTCCAGACACCACCGATTGCCCGCACAATGGTTTTGAATTTGGAAAAAGAAACTGCACTTACTGCTCCCATCGTCTTATGCCTCCTTCTTCTGGCGGCACGGCCATCCGTAAATCCGTGCCACATAAGGGTACAGAGAACGGGTATACCGGTTCAGCATAGAGCTGGTAACCTCTTTGCCGTAATACAGGGCATCCAGCAGCGATGTCGCATCCTTGTCGGGGCGAATCATCCGGTACATGTAATGGTTGGTCCCATCATGGTGGGCTTCATCTGCACGGATGTTATACCCATCTCCATATACGCTGAGTTCAGAGGCACCGTTCACATGGGACAGCAGTACCTCATTGAGGTTGCTCCCCATGATGCGGTAACCGGACCGCCGCCCATTCCAACGGCCAAGGTCAGCAATGGCAATCACCTTTCCCGGAAGGGTGAGGTCCAGATTTTCTCGCTCGCAGTCAAAGTAGTCAGGGTTGATGTTGTTCAGGAAGTAGGTTTCCACCTCATCATCGGTGAGTTCTTCTGCGTCATCAACAGCCATTTCCTTCATATCGGCTCGGATGTTGGAAATGTCATCCTTGCTCAATTCGGGCTGAGAATCCCAAATAATACGTTTCATGATTTTTTACTCCTTCCTTACTCGGCAGTGCCGAAAATGGTTTTGCCGCGATACATTACCTGTTTAATGTCATCCACCTTGAATTCCAGATGCTGGTTCTTTTTGATTGCACCATTTCGGGGATAACCGGCTGGGGTTTCATAGTCTCCCCAATGCGTATAGACGCCGGTATATTTGTAGAGTTTTTCGGTTTCGATTTTGAATTCGATTCCGTTATAAAGCCGCACAAACACCGTCTTTTTGCCCCGAATCGCGTCGATGAGCTTCTTGATTTTATGCCAGTAGTGGTTCGGGTCATTTTTGATAGCTTCCTGAATGGTCTGGATGTTTTTGATGTGCTGAAGATGGTTTGTGAGGGTTTTTCGGATGGTAGGTTCGGCCATCACCATATCGGCAGCCATATTCGCCCAATTTTCCGGATTCTCAACGTACATGGCGATGTTGTTGTTGGTCAACAAGGCATATTCCGCGTAGTCCTGGCAATCAATGTACTTAAAAGCGGAGGAATCGAGTACACACTCCTTTTCCTCTTCATCAAAGAATGCTTCCAAAGCACACGCTATATCGTTGGGATTGTTGATATCAAATACGGTGGGCTGAAGGTCCTGCTTGAGTCGAGGCGTCAGAGCTTTTCCCAGGTCACTCAGCATTTCCTTTGTAGGAATGGGTTTGTAGTGAATGGGGAATCGCCGCTCCGTTTTGGCACCATACGAAGCATACCACGAGATGCTGGCCTCAATGAAGGGGGTGAGATAGATGGTATCTGTCACCATCGAATAAAACCCGGCCATATTGAGTTGCAGGTACTTGTTGCATCGTGCCGCACCATCGAATTCTGATACATCCACGAATATCAGTCCGATAAGGGTTGGTGTCAAAGGCATCTTGGCAAAGGCACCTTTCCCTCTAATCATGCTGCAGTGCTGTGCGAGAACAAACAACGCAGAATCAGAGGATTTGCAAAACTCCTTCAAATCTGCATTGATGTCATTTTTCTGTGACGTATTTTTCATAGTGACTCCTTTAATTGTAATGCCCGCAATTTGCGTGATAGGTAAACACACCAGTTATGGTGTTCGGACAGTTGTCTTTTTGCTTTTTTACTCCTTTCTCGGCAGTTAACCGGTTGCTTTGAGATTGCGTCGAAGCCTCCGACGCTGGTTCTTGTCAAAGAAAAACAGCCGGCCCATAGACGGGCTGGCTGTATAGCAGACAGATTTTCTTATTGAAGGGATTACTCCGTTTATTTCTTTGACATAAGATAGTATATCGACTTTGCGACACGACTTTCGGCATGAAAAAACGAGGGCTGCCGTAGCAACCCTCGTTTCTGTTATGTTTCCGTATCAAACGGTTGCGGCGGGGCGATAATCATCCCAGAACACATTTGAACAAACGTCCGTGTCCACGTTTTTAACGACATCAGCATTCCAGACAACACCGAGAGAACTTCCATTCTCCCAGTGAATATGAATCGTTCCCCTATCGTCAACGAGCATTACCCGGCCTTTCAACCCTTTGGGCATGGACCGATATGCGTCGTCCATAAAGACCAACTCCACATTGGCGCTTTTCGGGAATGCCATTCGCATTTCTTGGACACATGCTTTAGTGGGAATCAATCCCATGTTTCCACTCATGGTTTACACCTCTTATCACATTCTCAACCCGGAGGTCCTTACCTTCCACAGGTTGCAGCTTTTCGTTTATGCAGTCTGCGGTGTGGGCGTGGGTTTTTCGTGAAGAGGAACTTCTTTCCAGCCCGTACAAATCATGCCACTGTCATGGAGCCACCCGAGTTCCTGGTTGACGGCATCTTCAAAGGTTCCACTTTCGGACGCTGCCATTAACGCTTCTTCAAAAACTTCGAGTTCGACAAGGATTCGTTTCATCACGACCCTCCTTTTGCTTTTTCTTGGAGCAGCTCTTTGTGAATTTCCTTTGCCTTTTTGGCTGAGGTTGCCACAATGAACGATTGGTAATTCAGATGTGTGTAACCATCTTTGGATGTCAGAATGAAATCTTCAACCCAACTACGCCCACCATCATGACCAATGACTAACTGCGAAATGTACTCTTTTCTGCAGCTGATGCCAAAATCCAGGGACGATTTTGGCCGGTCCTTTTCAAGGGCGTACCAGCTTTTGTAAATCTGGTATCCTAAGACATAGACCGGAGAATCGGTGTCCCATTCTTGGGTCCCGCAGTAAAATTTCATTTTGTCTCACCTCTTATCGGTTTAGACTTGAAAAATCACCTTTTTACGGTATTCAATCCGGCGGATATCTTCGATATGGAACCCCGTGGCTTTTTGTTTGAAGATTTTCTCAATCTTCTCCCGGTCCTTGGGGTCAATATCGAAAGAGTAGATGATGCCCTTGGGCTTCCCCAGATTGCTGGTGTTCGCTTTGAAACTGACTTCCTTGCCATCTTTGCAAGCATGAACCGTCACAGTATTCTTCCCGGCCACTGCTTCGCAAATCCTCATCCGCACATTCCACGGATGGTCAGGCATCTGCCGAACAGCTTCACATACTGTATGAATATCAGCACGAGCCTGCAACGCATTGGTTAATGCACTGCACATATCTTCGTCGGCCAACACTTCCTTCATGGCTTTTTCGAGCCACAGCTGCGGCTGGTCAAGATAGAGTGCAATGGCGCCGTTATTCTCATACTGGCGCTGAATGGCTTTGCTGCCTCCGGTGCAAAGCAAATCAATGCCCAAAATCGCGACCTTTGCATTTTGCGGTGCGAAGTAGTCATCGAACGCAAAGCGGATTTTATCCTCATCGGTCACATCAACATCCAGAGGCTTCATCCTCGGAAGGAAATGCTCGGTCAAGGCGTTGCAGAGGCGCTGTCCCATGTCCTGTGTAGGCACAGGCTCAAAGCCAAAGGGAAATTCCGGCCGGTTACCATTGATGTACGGACGCTGAAAATGGTATTTCACGCCTTCGTACATATACAACTTCTTTTGTGAAGTCGAATAGAACCCGGCCAAGGTGCCCTGAAAACGTACATCGGCAATGGCGTTTTCAAATTCGTGGCTGTACATTTCAACCAGTGCGATGATGGTCGGAGCCATGCGGACTTTGAAAAAGCCGAGGTCTCCCACCACGGCATCGGTATAATCCGACACCTTGAAGAAAAAGGCGTTGTCGTCTTCGCAAAAACGATGCAGTTCTGCATCAATCATTTCTCTTCACTCCTTTGAGCTTTTCTGTGATGTCAGTACACCCGCCGCAGGCCACCGTTCACCGGCATGATGGTCACATCACCATATTCGCTGCCGTATTCCCAGGTTTTGTTCTGGACATAGGCAAACGAAACATACTGGTTTCCCTGGAACTCTTCCAGAGAAGTATCATCGGTAATATCCTGATTGCCAACGAGCAGATACGAAATCATTTCGACACGCTCACCGCCGAGATTGTACTGCCCTTTGATGACGTGCCACACGACCACGTCCTGTTCTTCCTCGATTTTCTTGGCCATGGCAACGATGTCCGGCTCGGCCGCAAACAAAATACCGCCGAGGCCGCCGACAGCTTCACTCTGCCAAAGTTCGCCCTTCTGGAGTGCATGAATGCAAGGAGGCAGCATGTCCAGCTGACGCATCCACTGTTCGGCCTTTTTCATTTTTTCTTCGCGCATGGTAGTCATGATTTTTTTCTCCTATCTTATCTATATTTTGGGGGACTTGGTGCGGTCGTCAGATTTTACAGCGCCAGCTGGCAGCCTCATCAGCCACATGCAAGGCCCACGCAAGGGGGCTTTTTTCGTAGACCGAAGAGACCTCGTTCATGCTTTTCTGGTCGCTGAAGCCCATGTGGCAGGCAATCGCACGATTCTCGTCATAAGAGATGCGCACGAACTCCTGGACACGAGCCACCGACTTGGGACCGTGGAATCCATACGGTTCCGGGTCATCGAACTGGAAGAACGGCACCTTTTCCCACTGGCCGGTGCGTTCATTCTTCACGTTGCGGGTAGATATCTTGTACACATTGCACTTGCACAGGTCGTGGCACAATGCGCACAGGGCGATACTGTCGTCAGCCAGGCCCAGGTCCCAACTTTCGTTGATAAACTTCATGGACTCGTAGACGGCCAGACTGTGGTTGCACAGGCCGCCTTCAAACGCGCCGTGGAACCGGGTCGATGCCGGTGCCCGGAAAAAGTCAGTGGAATCAATCCACTGCAGCAGCTTGTCGGCCCCTTCCCTTTTCGGGATGATGATGGTCTTGAAGATGTTGATATACGCATTGCGAGCGTCTTCAACGGTCAGCATTTTAACGTCGAGTTTCATAGTCATTTCCTTTCTTCTGTCAGCTCAAAGAGCATTTGGGTTTCATACAAATAGGCCAGGATTTGTGCCTGCAGATTTGTCTTTTGGTGTGATGTGAGACAGTTCACATTCTCAAGCCGAAATCGTTGGGTCAATCGTGTGTAAATTGCATAGGAGATTTTATATCCCAGCATCTTCTCCACTTCAATCCAATGCTGATAGACTTGCATGATGTTGTTACGCTCACAGAACAACCTTTCGTCCACAAACTGATTGTCCAAAATGCTTCCTCCCGGTTTGCTTTTTGTTTCAGTGGCATCCCTCACTTTTGCCATGACAATCGCCGCCCGCATGGCCATGCACAGAGCTGGATTTATTTACCCAGCCATGGGATATATACCCGTTAGGGTACAGAACGTGAGTTTCACCGATGCGGTGAGGCGTGTCATGAACCGGTTTGCGCAGCGGGTTTACCCGGCCGCAGGTGAGCTTGAGGCGAATGCCAATCGACGCATGCACGAGATTGTGAAGACTCCCTTGCATTTTGCCGGCAATGGCTTTCACGTCAACCTCACAGCCCTGACGATACGGGTCTTCCGGGAGGCCCTGGAAGATTTTGTACGCATCCACAAATGCGTCAGGACAGTTCTGCAGTTCTGCAAAGCGCAGGTCATTGGCGCCCAGGTCTTCTGCCCTCTTGACCATCTCTACAACATCGTGTTCGGATGCAATGAAACCCTTGACGAGGTTGCAGTTGATGCGGACGCTGCAGCCATTGTCCTTCAAAACCCGGATGGAGTCTTTCAAGACATCAAACTTCAACGAAATGTTGGGGCGGCCGACGGGGGCATCCAGTGTTCCTCCGCGAAGCACCATATTGTTCCTTTCTGCCTGGTAATGATGGATGGAAATATTGATACCATCAAGGTATTTCCCCAGCTTTTCCAGGTTGGTGTACGGGTACTGCAGAAGGGTGCCATTCGTGGTCAGGTAGATTTTTTCTTTGTAGGGCCTGATGAGTTCCAGGTACTCGATAAGGTGCTGATACATCAGCGGTTCGCCTCCGAGGATGAGAACGTTGGGGAAATCCGTTTTGCTGACGGTAGCCAGAGCAAGCTCCACCGCGCTCTTCTCTTTTTTCGGCGCATACCCGCCGCGCTCAATGCAGAAAGCACAGCTGCCGTTGCAGAAGTTTGTGATTTTGACGTCCAGGCAGTTGCCGTAACCGCCGGCACACGAGTTGCGGGGACACACAGAAGATTTGTTCATAAGACATTTTCCTTTCTTGGTTTTTTGTCAAAGAAAACAGCCTTCCATATAGAAGGCTGTTGCTCTAACATGATTTCGTTTGCGGATGGGATTCCCATGTTTGAATTCTTTGACGAAAATATTATATTGACTTTGCGTCAGTTCTATAAAAAACGAGGCGGTGTATGTTACCGCCTCGTACAAAATAAACGATTTCGGATTTAACCGACACTGTTCATCTTGGCTTTTACTCGTTCCAAGAAGGTCTTGCCCGCTTCATGGCCGCTATCCTTGGCGTAGAAGGAGAAGTTCTTCATCTCGCCATTGTGGATTTCATAGACGTACCATTCTCCATCCGCAGGATTACAGGCAATACAAACGGCACCTTCCTTATCTTCTTCAATGCCGTACAGTGCCGTGGGAACCTGGCTGGTGACCAAAGCCTCTTTCAGCATCTGCTCCAGGTTGTTCAGACTCGGCAGATTCTGCTGAGTCTGAGGCGGCATATCCGGCTGGGCCGGAGTGGATTCCACCTGAATATCCTGTTCAAAAGATTCAGGCTCTGGCGGCACCGCTTCTGCAATGTCCGCCGTAGGCGCCACCGGGATGTTTTCACTGTTGTCAGCAACGTTAGATTTGCGTGCATCAGTCACAAAGGGGTCGTCTTCCCCAGACAAAATATCGTTGGGCGAGCCAGCATCCTCCATGACTTCCTCGGCGGTACTCTGTGCGGCTTCTTTGGCCGCAAGTGCCTTCTGGGTCAGGTTTTCGGTGCGGGCTGCATTGGCAACACGAAGAATGTCGTCTGCTGTAATTTCATCGGGGATATCTTCTTCATCGGTCACGGAGTCAGAATGCTTTTCTTTTCCGTTTTCCTTCGTTTCCTGTTTTGCCGGATGCTTCTTCATGTAATTGCCTACTTTCGTGATGGCCACGAAGCAAAGCACCACACCCAACGCAAGGACTCCGTTGAGCAAATACACGAAGGTTTCGCTCAACAAGAAATTGGCAACCGGGGCAGGCAGTGATGCCGTTCCATATCCGGCGAGAAAAAGTCCAGCCACGCTGATGATGTTGAACAATGCGATGAAAATGAGGATGGTTTTAATAGCATTGAGTTCAGATTTGATATTTTTGGTTTTTCCCATGAGTGTGTTGGGGGAGCTATATGGTTCCCCTTTGCTCCTTTCTTGTTATTGTCGTATAGAACATTGGCCCTTGTTCCTCTTTATTATACCACTTTTACTAAGTATAATCAACCATTGCCACACGTTATTACGAAAAAAGCCGAGGAAAAGCGACGCAAACGCACCACTTTTCCCCGGCTTTATGATTATTTACTTGATTCAGATTACTGGCCAGCTTTTTCTGTCAGGAAGTATGTTACATCTTCCATATTTTCGCCTGTTTTATAATCAATACTTACTCCAGGCTGAACATTGAAGCAAAACACGCAGAATTGAACTCCTGCACCATCGTCCTCCACAGAATACGCTTCCATTAAAACGCCACTGCAAACCAGGTTATCGCCCTCGAACACTGGGGTTACTCTATACATTACATGATTGCCAGTAGATGCGATATAGTCCGCCACTTCATTTTCAAATGGCAACATCCCTTTGACATTCATGTAGCGAGTACCCGTTACAAGATTTCTTTCGTTGGCGTTCTCCCCAGTTAATTGGAAGCCAATTAAATGGCAGCGATTATAGACGTATCCGCCGTCAACAAAATCATACGGTTTATTATGCCATCCGCTGGGCTTGACCTCACTGATGGACTCTCGTTCTTCTGTCGGCATCGTGTCGATGCCAACACATGCATATGCCGCACCGCAGCGCCCCAAAGAATCCAGTTCAGGATACTCCTCAAAGCATTCGGTGGTTGTCTCTGTAAAGAACGGAATGTTATTATTGATGATGCTGTACGGCTCACCGGAGTATTCCGGGATTTCCGTTGTCGTAGCGTCCGCCTCGTCGCCTAACGGTGTTGCCGTTGGTTCTGAAGCCGGTTCTTGGATTGTATCCAAGATGTCCTGCGGCAACTTTCCCATTTCGGAAATGGCCGTTGCTGTTTCCTGCACGTCGAAGTCTTGGGAAAGTTTTGGTACAACGACAGGCGCAGCTAACAGCATGACCAAAAGCAGGACCAGCAGTTTTTCGATTTTTCTTCTCATACACTTCTCCTTTATTTTATTTGCCATTCTGATTGTTTTAAGAACCAGATAGTATATAACTCTTCCCTATTTGGGATTTTTGTTTATGTATTCCATCTGCTTTTTCTTCGTTTTGCACTGAAGCATGGGGATAATAAATAGTTGATATAATGCGATTGTTGCAAAGATAAATATGACAGCTTCAATCGTAATGACGCCAACTTTGAGTATAGTCTACATCATTTCATTGAAGAGTCCAATTACATAACAGGCCCAGCTGTAAAATTTCATCAATGCTTTCCCTGCTGCGAGAACTCCACTAAGAAAAAGATAGATACCTGTAATAGTGCAGCTGATTTTTGCTGCAAGTTTTCTCTAACCCGAATTATTCATAATTCTTACCTCCAATAATATAAATACACAAAAACGGGGCCACATATGTGGCACCCGTTGCTTGCTCAAAAATCAAATCCATCGGTCCATGCGGACTGTTGGATTTCGGACTGAACGATGTCTTCCGTAACGTTGGCGGAATCGTCTTGACCATCGCCAAACAGGACGTTATCCCAGAAGAGATAGTTGGTGTTCTTCTTACGTTCCGCGTCGGAAGTCGTTTTTTGTGTGTTGTATCCCATAATGTACCTCCCTGCAGCTGTTACAGCTGCAAAATAGACAGGACGTTCACTCCCATCATAAACATGACGACACACATCATGACAAACACGATGTTGACTTTGCCGCCTTTGCGGGCCTTGATTTGGGCGATGACGAGCAAGACAATCACCGCGACAATCGCAATGATGCCGATAGACACGCTACCCAAGATTTTGTTGCTCATGTTTTCAAAATACTCTGCAGTGAACATAGTCATGCATCCTTCCCGTCGCTTTTTGCGACACTGATTTGTTTTATCACCCGTTAAGGTGATTCGGATATATTTATACTATCGGTTGCCCGACAGATAGCCGGCCAGTAGCCGGAATTTATATAAAAGCCGAGTCTCACGGCTTTTCTTTAATCAAAAAAGCAGCCCTTCATAAAAAGGACTGCTCGCATGATGCTTTTCATAACTGTTGAGGATAAACCTGTTTTTTCATGTAACAGTTATATTCTATTTACTTTGCGTCACTATCCGCAGCAAAATTAAAAGCCCCATCTGTTTATCACAACAAGAGAGGGACAGCACACATGCTGCCCCTCTCTTGTTGTTCACTATCTTGGTTTCCTAATTTTTCTCGGTGCTACGTAATTTTTTCACATTCAGCTGCTCACAGATGCAGTACGCGGTCCCTGATTTCAGCCGTACGTCCGGCATTGAATCCCTGACAACCGATATAGCCGCAAGTGCGCCTGGCCACATTCATTTTGGAAAAATCGCGGTTATGGCAGTTGGGGCATTCCCACACCAACTTGCCATCATCATCGACAATCTGGATTTCTCCGTCATAGCCGCAAACCTGGCAATAATCGCTCTTGGTGTTCAGTTCAGCATACATGATGTTATCATAGATGAACTGCATGACCTTGATGACCGCTGCCAGATTGTCCTGCATGTTGGGGACCTCGACATAGCTGATGGCACCACCGGGGCTGAGCTTCTGGAATTCGCTCTCGAACTTCAGCTTGGTGAAGGCATCAATCTGCTCGGTAACATGGACGTGGTAGGAGTTGGTGATATAGTTCTTACCACCGGAAATTTTATACCACTCTTTACCGAACCGGCGGTCCAGGCACTTTGCAAACTTATAGGTCGTGGATTCCAGCGGAGTGCCATACAAGCTGTAATCAATGTCCTCTTCGGCCTTCCATTTTGCACACATGTCATTCATGTGCTGCATCACTTTCAGCGCGAAGGGTTTGGCATCCGGGTCAGTATGGCTCTTGCCGGTCATGTACTTGCAGCACTCATACAGACCTGCATACCCCAAACTGATGGTGGAGTAGCCGCCATGCAGCAGCTTGTCGATGGGTTCCCCTTTCTGCAGCCGGGCCAAAGCGCCGTACTGCCAATGGATGGGCGAAGTATCCGACAGGGTTCCTTCCAGACGCTTGTGGCGATACTGAAGTGCCTTGTGGCACAGTTCCAAGCGTTCATCAAAAATCTGCCAGAACTTTTCAAAATCGCCGCCGGAAGACAGCGCCACGTCAGGCAGGTTAATGGTCACAACGCCCTGATTGAACCGACCGTAGTATTTGGGTTCACCCGGTTCGTAGTTCTTGGCATTTGCGATGTTGTCCCAGCCATTACCGGACCTGTCCGGAGTGAGGAAGCTGCGGCAGCCCATGCAGGTGTACACATCGCCGTGGCCTTCGGTCTCGCCCTTGGACAGCTTGTATTCCCGCATCTTCTTCTCGCTGATGTAGTCAGGGACCATACGCTTTGCCGTACACTTTGCAGCCAGCTTGGTCAGATAGAAGTATGGTGTTCCTTCGCGGATGTTTTCCTCTTCCAGCACATAAATGAGCTTCGGAAAGGCCGGGGTAATCCATACGCCCACTTCATTTTTAACGCCCTGGTAGCGCTGGCGAAGCATTTCTTCGATGCAGATTGCCAGGTCTTTTTTGAGGGTGATGTCATTGCCGGCCTCGCCGAGGTACATAAAAACCGTAACGAAGGGAGCCTGGCCGTTGGTTGTCATAAGGGTGATAATTTGGTACTGAATCGTTTGAATACCAGACCGGATTTCCTTCAGCAGACGACTTTCGACCACTTGATTTATCTGGTAATCCGACATATGGATAGCCGCGTTTTCGTTCTCCGCTTCCACTTCTTTGCGGATGGCCTTGCGACTGACATCCACAAATTTTGCGAGATGTGTCAGGCTGATACTTTGCCCACCGTACTGACAGGAAGCTACCTGAGCAATAATCTGGGTGGCAATATTGCATGCAGTAGAGAAGCGATGCGGCTTCTCAATCAGCGTGCCGCTGATAACAGTGCCGTTCTGCAGCATATCGTCCAAATTGATTAGGCAGCAGTTATGCATGTGCTGGGCATAGTAGTCGGCATCATGGAAATGGATGATGCCTTCGTTGTGTGCTTTGGCAATTTCTTCAGGAAGAAGAAGTCTCATAGTCAAATCCTTGGAAACTTCGCCGGCCATGTAATCGCGCTGAACGCTTGCGACCGTCGGATTCTTGTTGGCATTTTCCTGTTTGACTTCTTCATTGTTGCAGTCGATGAGTGCAAGGATGCGGTCATCAGTGGTATTCTGTCCACGCATAAGATTGTGCGTAAAACGATACGTGATGTATGCTCGTGCCACTTCATGGTCACCGCTGTCCATCAACGCATCTTCCACAATATCCTGCACCTCTTCTACGCCTGGCGTGTGAGGAATCTGACGGATTTTTTCGACGACACTTTCGGTAAGTTTCCGAATCTTGTCTTCCGGCACATGCGTTTCCGGGTTCACGGAACGATATGCCTTGGTGATTGCCACCTGGATTTTAGACGGCTCGAAGTTCTGTTCGCTGCCGTTTCTCTTGATGATTCTCATAACATTTCCCTTTCTGCCGGTATTCGGCTTATTTTGTGCTGGTACTATAAAGCAAAAGGGTAGTGGCTTTTCCAAGTCCACTACCCTTTTGCAGTACCAACACAATGACTTGCAAGACTATTGCCTTGCATTTTTCAGTATAGTTACTTTGCGACAGCTTAAATCAGCAGATGGATTTTGCAGCCTCAAAGTTCTCAACCAACTGGTCAACCGTAAGGCCGACCGTCGGCATTTCATCGGTAAGCGTGAGGTCGTCTTCCACACAGAGTTCATACCAATCCGGGTCACCCTCATAGATGGTATCAAACCGGTGCTCAGGAAGTCCTACCTTGGACGGATAGAAGTATTCACCGTCAATGAGGCAGGCTTTGATGCGCTCACACTGCTCAGCAGTGATTGCGCCGGAAACGACCTCAACACCACGCTTTTTGTAGTTGGCGCCATCCCGGTAGAGATATGCCACTTGCGTGTTTTTGGCCGTTTGCGGTGTGTGGGCTTGACCTTCAGCCTCCGGGTCCTTTGCCAGAACGTCGTTGTACCGGTCATCGAAGCACCGGTCGTTGTTATCCCGTTCCGGATAGACGAAAAGGCCAATCTGTTCAGCCACGTCCCCCATCGCATCCATCATGTTCAACACCCCATCAATCCACTTGACGGCATTGATGTTCTTCGGGGTGTCTTCTGCATTGAGAATCAACTCCCGCGTTTCCTGCAAGGCCATCTTTTCCTGATAGAATGTAGTCCAGTTGATGCCATAGAAGAACTTTCTTACAGCCTCCATGTTGTCGCTGTGGAATTTCTTCGGCTGTTTTTCCATGTTTTCCATTTTTATACTCCTTTTTTATGAATTTATGGATTCTCTCATTTACACAGAGGAATCCTTCAGTTCCTGGAGTTTCTGGCGAACCTCCATAAGAATTTTGCCGAGGTTGTTTTCGCCCTCGCCGTCGACCGTTCCCCAGAAGACATCTCCCCAGGTATTACCTTCCTCCAGCTGAGCATCACCGGTTTCCAGGAGTTTTTCTGCCAGCGTCGGATTGCCAGCGAACTTTTCCCAGACGACTTCGCCCATAATAGAGACGCGCTGTGCATCCCAATCATCGACCGTGATGGTTACCTGCCGGCCCAGGCGCTTTGCCTTGGGTGCAGTAAGCGTGGTGAACTCATCCGCACGCTCAGGGCACTTCTGGGCCTGGAAGGCGGCTTCAGCGCAGAGGTAGTTCTTGCCCTTATAGGCAATCGGGCAGAGGTAGAAGTTGCTGAGGAAAGCATAGTCCCCACGGAACGAATCGATAACCGGCGGGTCCGACTCATCCTCGTCATCATCTGCCTCGTCCTCATCATCTGCCGCGACCAGCATAGCCATCCGTGCCTGTTCCGCCTCTTCGTAGCTTTCGTAGCAGCTGCTCAGGGGAACCTCCGACAACTCGACTTTGTCCGACTCAATGACGAGGTCGACCTTGTACTGCGGCAGACCGTCTTGGGCCATAATGCAGACCCGCTGCACAATAGCCTCTTTCACGTCCAGTTTGCCAACGGCCTCCGTGGCCACGCCAAAGGCATTCGTGACAACCCATACATGTTCCTGCGGAACCACGAGCAGCTTTTGTTTCGGATTGCACTCCATAATTTTGGAACCCTTGGGTAACGCCAACAGGCGCGTTTCATCGAGGCACCGTTCCAGATATTCCTGGAACGTGATGCCGGTCATCATCTCGAACAGCATCTCGAACACATCCGTGTTTTCGCACGTACGGTAGGTGTTGCTCAGTTCCCGGAACATTCCAATCGGCACTTCCGTCAGGTAATCGGTCAGGATTGAATCCGCGTCATAGCAAATGCCGCCGTGAGGAAGGTCATTGACCTGATGATAAAGTTCCTCGGCCTGGTCCAGCATCGTCAGGATTTCATTTTTGTTTTCGCTCATGATACAGCTCTCCTTTTTACATGAAGTATCGTTTTGCGATTTCTTCCAGAAATACGGTATCGGTATAATGCCACGCATCCCTGAAAGACATCATGAATTCGTTTTGGGTTTCTTTGATATACGGGTCGAAGCTCCTCGGCCTAAATCCCTGTTTTTGGGCCTGCTGCCGGTCTTCATATAACCGTTTCATTTCTTCTTTGTCCAAGTCTTTGAACGGACTAAAAAAATACAGCATAGGAAACCTCCGGTCACTTCTGGCCAAGCCAATAATAGACGTCTTTCTTTTCACCAGTTGACGTTTCGGACAGGGTCTTTGCCAACGGGAACATCGCCTTGCCGCCTTCGGCAAACTCAATCGCAGTCAGCTGAGCGGTATCCATGTCAATGTTCTGGCGGCAGGTCACTTTCCCCGTCACCATATTGGCCAGAGCCTCACAAACAGCCTTGCCATCCAGGTAGATGGTGCAGGGTTCTTCCTCCCAAAGGAGGATTTCATTCTGGTTCACATCAATGATGAGCCGTTCTTTACAGTTGCAAAGCCACTTCTTATTGGCGGGGTAGAAGACGTCGAAGCATGAATATTTTTCCTGAATTTCACGAGAGACATCATTTACGAAGTCTCCCCAGTTGAAAGCCCGGGAAGATTCGCGAATATATGCCACTGCGTTGGGTCCAGTCAACACATCATGAACCATTTCCAAGAATGTGTTCTTGATGTATTCCGTGCGTTCCTCCGCCTTCATATTTTGGGGAATCAGCATCACGAAATCATCTTCGTAAATCTCAGGGTTCATTACATCGGTTGTGCTGGTCCGACGTAGGGTTACCAGGAAACAGTCTTTTTCTGTCATTCCGGCAGAAGGGGTCTGTTCGGGCTTGGTTTCAACACCTGCCGGGAGCTTGCTCAGTACATTATTGTACCGGTCATCCAGGCAGCGGATATCATCATCCCACTGGGGATAGACAAAAAGGCCCATGCTTTCAGCAATATCGCCCATTTCATCCATCATCTCAAGGATGTCATTCATCCACTCAATGGCATTTTTTTCTTCTACCACTTCGCTGCCAGTGAACCGGTCCATGATTTCGCAAAGTGCCATTTTGCTCTGATAGAACCTCGGCCAATCCATCTGACCGAAGAAATCGTGGATTCGTTTTTCAAGTTCGCTTGTCATTTTTCTTTTTCCTTTCCTGTTTGATAAATTTGCGAGAGTGAGATTCACCCCTTTCCATTTTTCGGATTTCTCCGTTCTGATTGTCAAAGAAAAACAGCTATCTATGAAGATAGCTGTCAGATTGCATATTTTGGTATAAAAGGCATTGCTGCATTGTTTTCTTTGACACAAAACAGTATATCTACTTTGCGTCAAAGGAAAACGCACGACCGAGTGTTGCAAATACACGGTCGTGCGTTTCGGGTGTGTTATTGTAGTTATATCAACGGACGAAACCGTTATTCGTACAGTTCGGCGTTTTCAAAGGCCTTCATGGCAGACCCGTCGGTGTCATTATACAAAGCAGCAAGAACATGATAGGCCGCCGCAGGCGTATCGCACAATTTGTTCTCATAGAACTGTTTCGCGGTATTGCCGTTTACGGAGAAGAGTTCTCCTTCCGGGAAGTTGAATACAACGAACTGCTCATTCTTCCCTTCTTCATTCTGCTTTGTGACGATACTCAAGCCGGAACGGAATTCTTGCCATACCGGTTCGGCTTTGCGAATATCATTCAGAATGATGGTATCGCGTTCCAAGCCATCGGGCGAGTTGGTGTTCAGGTTGTAGCAATATGCGATATACGCCATCGCCATTCTACCTGTTTTTGTGAAGTTGCCAAACTGCTTAACGACATCCAGCGGCAGGACGGCTTCCCGGTTGATAATAACCGGCTTGTCGAAGGAAATGATATCTTCCCATGTGCCAACTGCCATATAGATAGGCCGACTTTCACCGCGACACTCCATCATGGATGCCCAGTCCGTAAACAGTTCCACATGTTCACTGCCTTCGTACTCAACGGTAAGTGGGTTGCACTCCCCTTTTTCATAGTCAGCCTGAGAAATCGCAACACCGATTTTGTTGGCTGCCGCTGCTTCAAAAGCGGTCATGCGGAACAGTTGGATTTCTTCTTCAGGACGTTTTTCGTTTTGAGCCTGCTCAATGATACACAGCTGGGCATACGCTTTGGGTGCAACATTGAAGAAGTCAAACGACTCATTGCCGGCGTTGTCCTTCCGAACCAATGTTTCGGAACGAAGGTTCAGGTCGGTCTTGTCATCCTTGTGCTCGCCAAAGGATACTGCCGCCACTCCCAATCGTTCCAAATTCTGAACATTGGTCATGTTGTAACCGTCTCCAAGCAGCGCAACATGCACAATGTCGCCAACAGGCCGACCGTGTTTTTCACCAAGCGCATTGGTATTGCGGTTAATGACCTCAGCAACTGCTTCAGCTGCTTTTTCATCCGGGAACACCCGAATGGACAGCATATTGGTGTCAATTTTATTGACGCCATAGTTGCTGCTTTCCTGGTAAGGGTAGTCGTTGTTGCCGCAAGCGATATAGTACAGCGGCGTTTCCTGCTGAAAACGCTGGCGCACAGCACGAATCACCAGTGCAAGATTCATCTTCAAGTTGTCAACTCTTGAAGTGATGCCAATAGCTTTCAACTGACGATATGTCAGTATCAGCTCTTCCATGGAGAGAGAAGCCAGCTGTTCCATATGGCCAGCCTCACCTTTTCCCCAGGCAAGAATCAGTTCTTTCTGTGTCACGTTTAATTTGCCTCCTTGTCACTCTCGGGGTCCACCTTATTGGCGGCGGCTTTGGCTGCTTTTTTTTCGGAATCCGAATCCTCTGCTGATTCTGCAGAAGCCGCCTGATGCTGCTCGAAAACATGGTCCATATTGACCACATCTTCCGGTCCGAGGTCGTCCCATAACGTCCGGCGGCATGCCTCATCGCTCTGTTCGGTTTCTTTCTGGATGCTGCTGATGAACGCCTTGGCCCGGGACTTCCTCCATTCGTGATGAATGGCCAGAGCTACGATGGCTCCAATCGTTCCAGCAATCATCAAATCCGTATATTTGAACTTGTTCTTCATTTCTTCAAAAGTGTTTACAGTTCTCTTCTGTAACCACTTATTCAGCTCCTTTCCATGATGGGTTAGTCATCTAAAATGGATGACGAGATAACGTCTGCAAAATCCTCCATTGCCCATTCTTCTTCCGGCTTTTGCAATTCTTCAGGCAATTCTGCCCCTAAATAAGGACCAGAGAGGGTTTCCAGTTCTTCTTTTTCTTCTGGAATAAAACATGCGTCATCCAAAGTTGATTCAATAGGGCCACCACTGCGATATGGATTTTTGTTAAACTCGGCTTTTGTTGTCTGCTCTCCGAGCACTTCATCCAATTCGCGCTCCACTTCATCAAAGATATTGCTCAACCGAGGTTTCTTGGTGTAAGTGATATGACCACCCGGCACCTTTATAATTCCCCGTCGTGCTCTTGCTTCAGCTCGCATTTGTTCCAATCGTTTACAGTCTTCATCCATTTCTGGGAACGGGCACAGGTGCATCGGCATAACACAAGGTCTGCCGGGCTGATGGTATTCACAATTTCTGCATTTGCTACGAATACTGTCGCAAAGCTGTTCAATCGGGGTTTTCGGCCTTTCCGTTTCTTCTTTTTTTGTTACTGCTGCTTTTTGCTTACGATGCATTCGCAATATGTTTTTGACTGTTGCAAGTGTCAGAGTTGGAAAGGTGAACATCAAAGCAGCAAGAATCGCCGGCGGCGAAGTTGTACCATTGTCATAACTCCGCAGTACGGCATCTGTTACCGATAACTCCAAGTCGTTTTTTACATTTCTCTTGCTTGCCATGAGTATGCCATCCTACAACTGAGATTTGCTTTTGCGTATGCTTTACCTACTTTGTTTTCATTTTAAGCATGAAGCATTTTTGCAATAACGAAAAACGAAATAGCAACATATGCCCTTTCCGTCCTTTTTATTATACCATTCCGGATACCTTTTCGCATCGCTTTGACGCAACAATCATCTATATCGGGTAATGCATTTTGTAAATTTTTTTCGCAAACAAAGAATGGGCGCCCTTCACTTTTGGACGCCCATTCGCTATTTCATCAATCGTTTTTGCGTGTTCCCTTCCCCTTATGGGGCGGCATATGTCCCTTTTGATAAATGTAGCGGATAACATTCATCGACAAGGAATCAACCTTGCGCACATATTCTCTGGAATATCCCAGCCGCAGGCCAATAGACTCAAAGGTTTCGGGTTTGTCATACAGATGCCGGGCCACGAAAATCGTATACGCCGTTTGGTTCAAGCACTTTTTGGCAATGTCAAGGATGCGTTTACCGTTTTCGCGCCCCATAAAGTCATCTTCGATGTGGCTGGTGCTTTCATCAGCGATTTTGGAGGCGAGATTCATTTCATTTTCATTGACGGGTTGTCCGCTTCCATTCGCATTGAACGTCATGTCGATAGAATATGCCGGTGTGGCAATATTGATGAGTTCCTCGACTTCCGTTGCCTTGATGCCGCTCTCCTCAGCCAGTTCTTTGATGGACGGCAGCCGGCCAAGTTCGTTCTCCATACGATTGCGAATAGCCATGACTCTCTTCATCTTGGTATGCTTGCCCGGGGACAAGCGATATGCCATACCATGGTCAGCAATCGCTCGTTGAATGCTTTGGCGAATCCAGGGAGTTGCATACGTAGAGAACTTGTAGCCCTGTTCCACGTCGAATTTGTCCAGCGCCTTGCTCAGTCCAAAAGTGCCTTCCTGAATCATATCCTGAAAGCTCATAACGGTTGTGGCATGGTTTTTGAATTCTCCGCTGACCACACTGATGACTAAGCGCAAATTGGCACTGAAAATCTCTTCGCGGATTTTCTGATACTCTTTCGTGCCCCGTTTTGCTGCTTTAAGCGCTCTGAATTTTTCTGCTTCCTCCGCTTTGGTAAAAAGCGGATATTGCTGCATGTCTTTGATGAATTGCACATAACCGTCAATTTCGACGTCATCACATGCATCAACCAGCTGTTCGGCTTCATCAAGGACATCGTCTTCATAGTCTGAGTTTGACTCGTCCCCATAGCTCAGGTTTTCAGAATCGTATTCGTCCTCATAATCCGAATACGGATTAGCCCTCATGTTTCGCATAATTCTTCGACTCCCTTTAATACGTTTCAGCAAAGACCGTCATATACCGCGCAAACGATAAAGCGCGTTTCATAGGCATCGCTGCCTGTGCAGGTAGAAAGAATAAGGATTTTGTCATCCGCTGTGACATCGACTTGATAGTGGTTATATGAATAAGCCTTCATCTGGTCGATTTCCCATTGCAGAAATTCGTCCGAAGGGTTTGCCTGGACATAATTGTTTTCTACTGGATAATCGGCCGCCGCAAAGATTTTCCATCGGCTTTTTTCTTCGCCTATTGTCAAGTAAATGTACTGATGCTGTTGGGCAAACTCGGCATCTTTGAAGTGCTTCAGCACCGAAAACTTCCGGTAAAGACTGTTGCCATTTGAATGTCCGAAAATGACCGTCACCTTATCCAAAGTTTCGATGCTTTGCATGTTCCAGTCATGGTAAACGAAGTAGCTGCCCCAAATCGAATATTTCCCGTTTTCATCTTTGTACAGGTAGTATTCGTCTTCTGTGGGATGCTGCATAACTGCTTCGTTTGTGACATCCACACCATCAACTGTAAGAATGGCGACCTGGTTCTTATAGTTAGGCAGGCTTTCTTCTTCATCCTGCTCTATTACTTCAGGTCCATCCGCATCAGGAGATGTGGTTGGTGTTGGCAGTTCTTCGATGACCGCATTGGCTGTATAAGCAGGCTCATGATAGTAGTCATACATCCCATAGAGGAGATAGGCCGTCAATATGACTATCAGTGCAATAAGCGCAACCTGGATAAATTGACGTATACCGGACATTTTACCAGGTTGCGCTTCTTGAGTTATTTCGATGTTTTCGTGGTTTTGAACCACTCTCACCTTTTCATCATCATTACGCTGTATTTTCATTTCTACCCGCCTCACTTCCTCACAATTATACCACTTTTACTAAGTTTTCGCAAGTACAAAAGTCTTTTATGATATAATAATACAAAAAAGCA
>OLNO01000993.1_pt1 | contig 25499 bp, 24 predicted proteins | sample 1672861 | NCBI WGS metagenome assembly OLNO01 (sample SAMEA3136731, study PRJEB25190) | human gut metagenome | reverse complement strand
GCACTCTCCGCCTGCCAGTATGACCACAGCATGAAAAGCACCCTTAATCCCATTGTGGCAAAGCTATCAGATATGCGCATCATCAATGGGGAGCTGGAGAATCTCTTATTTGCGCCCCGCAAGGAATTCATCTCCATGGCGGCGCTGGTGGTGCTGAATATCCCGCTGCTGTACTTTCTCAACAAGGACTGGTATGCGGCCTTGATGACCACCGTACCCGGCAAGGCGGTGCTGGCGGTCTGTGCCGCCGCTATCTTTCTCTCCTTTGCCAGAGTGGTCAAGCTGACCCAGCCCATTGAATATCGGAGGTGACGGACATGACGATCTTATTGTTCCTTTTCGGCGTGGCCGTTGCCGCGGGTCTGTTCTGCATTCTGGCAGACATTCTGAAGCTGCCCCGTCTCTCCACGGAGAAGGCCCTCCTGTCCGCAGGGCGAGCCGAGAAAAAGCGGATGAAGTCGCTGGACGCGATCTTCCTTGGCTGGGCCATCAAGCTCTCCAAGTTTATCCGTATGGACGAGTACAAGCGTCACCGCATGGAGCGCACGCTGAGTGCTGCCGGCATGGACATGACGCCGGAGGTCTATTTGACCTATACCATCCTCAAGCCTGCCGCCGCGCTGCTGGCGGTCATTCCGTGTCTGCTGATCTTTCCTCTGCTCTCGCCCATCGTGGTGCTGCTGTCGATATTGCTTTACTTCAAGGAGAGCCGCAAGGCGGAGGAAAAGGTCACCGAACGCCGCGAGAAGATCGAGGGTGAGCTGCCCCGCTTTGTTGCCACAGTGGAGCAGGAGCTGGGAGCCAGCCGCGATGTGCTGACGATCTTGGAGAACTATAAGCGTCACGCCGGTCCCGACTTTGCCCGTGAACTGGATGTGCTGACAGCGGATATGCGCTCCTCCTCTTACGAGGCGGCACTGGTGCGCTTCGAGGGCAGGCTGGCGTCGCCCATGCTCTCGGACATCGTGCGCGGACTCATCGGCGTCCTGCGCGGCGATGACGGGCGCGTCTATTTCCAGATGCTCTCCCATGACATGAAGCAGCTGGAGCTTCAGCGGCTCAAGGCGCAGGCAGCGAAGATCCCGCCCAAGATCCGTGTGTACTCCTTCGTCATGCTGGTCTGCTTCATGCTCATCTACATTGTGGTCATCCTCATGCAGATCCTCACCTCGATGGGAGGGCTGTTCGGATGATAAAGCACAAATGGAAGAAACGCTCTGGCGAGGGCTACATCGACACCTGCGTCCTTATCCTCTGCGCCATGCTGGTGATCGCATTGGCGGTGAAGGTGCTGCCGGTGTATGTGGCGAAACAGCAGCTTGACACCTTCGCCGCCGAGCTGGTGCGGGAAGCCGAGATCACCGGCAGAGTCGGGAGTGAAACGGCCTCCCGCGCACAGGTGCTGTCCGAGCGGTTGGAGATCGACCCGGACATCCGCTGGTCCCGCACCGGCCGCATCCAGCTCAATGAGGAGGTGACGGTGACGCTGACCATGGATGTGGACATCGGCTTCGGTGGGCTTGGCAGCTTCCCCATTGAGCTGACGGCACAGGCCAGCGGCAGATCGGAGGTGTATTGGAAGTGAGAAAACGACTCTTGCGCTCCCGCTCCGGTGAGGGCTATCCCATGGTCATCGCTGTGACACTCTGCCTGCTCATGCTCTTTATGGTCATAGCGGAATATTTCCGGGTGAACATCATCGTGCAGGGCGTGCGGGACGCGGTGCAGCAGGCGGTCATTGCCACGGTCAATGAGAACTATGACGATGTGTACCATTCTGTGCGGGAGGGCTATGCCGCAGGCTGGTTCCCGGAAGGGGACGGCGAGTGGTTCGAGTCCATCGACGCCGGTGACATCTACGGCAACCTGTCCTATATCCTCGGCCTTACCACAGATGGCGAAGGCTACATGAAATACGCCGGAAACGAGCTGGAGTATACGCTCTCCGACCTGTCCGTTCACATCTCCAACAACGCCATCGCCTCAGGCCGGAGCGAGGGGTATCTCGCAACCGCCACCCTCCATCTGGAGGTCCCCACCCGCTTTGCCGGACGTGTGCTGCCGCCCGTGAGCCTAAATCTGCAGGTGCAGGCCAAGTATATCCCGAAGTTTTAGTTCTTTTCGCTTCTTTCGGTAGACTTCCGGAGAAAGCTGTGGTATGTTCGGGATAAGAAGAAAAACCACTGACCCCTACAAAGGAGGAGTTCGATTATGACAGACAAAACAAAACGCATCATCCTCATTGCGGCAGGCGTCCTGCTCTGCGCGGCACTGGTGGTGGGGATCGTCAGCCGCCTTGCGGCGGTACCCATGCCCATCGACCCCGCCATCCCGGACGATACACCCAACACGAAAGATCCGGTTGTGAACATCAGCGGTTCAGAAGGAAAGGCAGATAGCAAGACGGATGGCGAACAGCATGATCCCGGCAGGGATGCTGACAGCTCCGGCACAGATCAGGCCATTCAGGGTGCGCCCACCAAGCCGGACGCGCCGGAGCATCCCGGCAAGACGGAGAAGGACCATGCGGCGGATGATGTGCCGGAAGCGGACCGCAACAAGGAAACGCCGCCCACCTACAAGCCGGAGCAGACTGAGGTAAAGCCCCAGCCCACAGAGCCTGCGGGCGGCAGCACCAATGATGCCGGACAGGTGTATGTTCCGGGCTTCGGATATGTAGACTATGAGGGTGACAATGTCGGAATCAAAGACGATTCCATGTATGAAAACGGCAACAAAATTGGAATCATGGGCGGCTAAGTCCGCATAATCACAGGAAAGACACGGCTAAGAAGAAGCCGTGTCTTTTTTATCTTCATGACAAGGAGGAATGCACATGAAAAGGCTTTTGCCCCTGTTGCTGGCACTTGTGCTGGTAATAACCGCCATCGTTCCCGCCTATGCCACAGGGGATGGCAACTTTGACGGCGGTGGAGGCAGCATGGGGGACGGTACCAAGACCAACTACTGGAATCCCGGCATGGACGGCGTGAGAGTGTCTGTGATTCATGCGGACAGTCAGGCTGTCACAGGAACTGTTTTTGATTTGACTAACAAGGTACCTTCAACAGGACTTGCTCACTTTGGAAAGGTGAGCAAACTGTCATATAACACAGGAAAATCCATCGCCCCTAAAGCTGGAAACTACACATATATCAACCCAAGTCAGAGCCTGCCCAAGATCATCTCTACGGGCAGCAGCAAGGCCAGCATTGCTGCCATCCGAAGCTATTTTACCGATGAACAGGTTATCCGTTCCATTGCTGGATACGCAGGAATGGACTTCGATACGCTCATTGGCGGAGATTACAGAATCGTAGTGGAGCCGCTGGCCTATCTTTGCTATAACGGTCAGCAGTTCGCCATGACCGCCACGGAAGCGGCGCTGTATGACCAGGTCGTCAACGGCGATCTCAGAAAGAAGCTGGGGACGCTCACCCATAAGAATCTGCCGCTGGCGATTTTTCTGGAGGAAGCGGATCTCGGCTACGCCGCATGGTCCGGCAGCCGCACGGAGAAGGCGTCCAACGGCGACATCATCTCCTTTCTTGGAATCGGCATCGTCCGCTTCAACGAGGTGACCACGCCGCCCGATCCCGGCGAATATGACTACGAATACCGCGTCAACACAGAAGTCATCACCTCCGTGGAGGTGCGCGGTGGACAGTCCGACCCGGACAACCCCGTATCGGTACGCTTTAACATTCAGGGCAGAACTTACACTGTAAGCAATGTCTACTACCCGGACGGCGACAGCCAGCTGGCGTGGGTGCGCTGGCGTACTCCCGCGGAACCCTGCGTCATAACGATTTCCGTCAGCGTGTACGGCGGCGGCTCGGCGCAGGGCACCATCACCTGTAATATCGTGGATCTGGACGGCAACGATCCGCCCAACCCGGTGGCGGATGACCGCAACGACCGTTTCCGTCTGGCTTCTATTCCAGAGAAAGAACAGGTAACATCCGCTTCCTGGGGCATTTGGTCACCCTGGTGGCAGGAAAATTGGGAATGGGTAGAGAACTGGGAGAAGTGCTGGCACACGGATCGCTGGGTGGATGATAACAATGTGGTTCACCGTGACCGCTGGTATCACTGGGTAGATAACGGCTGGTGGGAGGATCGTGGCTGGTGGGAGTTTGACTACAACAGCTACGCCGCAAGCCTGAGCGCATCCATGCGCATCACGCCGGACAGCCTGTCACCCACTGCGACTGCAGCTACCATGAAAAGCGGGTACGGAATTCAGGAGAAAGTAACGGCCAGAGTAACAACCACGCAGAGCGCGGCTGTCACGGCGGCGCAGAATGCGGTGACCTATTTCCCTGAATTCGGGTATGAGGGCTTCTGGAGACTGCTGAACCGCAGCATCAGCGGCAAGAGTACCACCTTCGCTTTCAAAAATAATCCCTACAGCACCTATGACCGCCCGACCCACTTCACACCTATCTGGTACCCGGACGGCAGCTACACGCCGTATACCTGGCTTTTGGACTGCTGGACACCCACGGGAATGCTCAGTATGAACCTGACGGATTCCGTGCGCATCGCCGGTGACCTGTGGGAAGAATGGCATATCGCACCCTCAAAATAACAACAAAAATTGGAGGTATCTATGAGCAAAATGAAGTGCAAGCGTCTTTGTATGATGCTGACCCTCTCCCTGCTGCTGGTCTGCATGATGGGAACCACGGCCTTTGCTGCTGGTACTGGCGATGTGGCCGGAGCGGTGGAAAGCACTTGGGCTACGGCATCCACGCAGATCAAGACCGTCGTCAACAATGTGGTGTTTCCCGCCATCGACCTGATTCTTGCGGTGTTTTTCTTCGCCAAACTTGGTACGGCTTATTTTGACTACCGAAAGAGTGGACAGTTCGAGTGGACGGCGCCCGCCATCCTGTTCGCGTGCCTGGTGTTCACGCTGACGGCGCCGCTGTACATCTGGCAGATCATCGGAATTTGAGGTATAGGCAATGACTTTTTACGAACAGGAGCTTCGGAAGATCGTCGGAGAACGGTACCCCGACGCCACCTATGTGGGCAGAGCCTGTTATGTGCGTCTGAGCGATATGAACCGGGCAAAGATTCAATTTGTCACTGGAATCGTCTCCAATCAGTACAACGCCCTGCAGATGACAATTCTGAACCGCAGTGAAGGACAGGTGGATACCCTGCGCCTTCGCTTTTCGGATCTGCTGGGGACGAAGGTAACTTCCAACCCCAACTTCCGCAATGGTGTTGACCCGCACATTTGGGATGACTATGGAAAAGTAGACTGGTATGTGTATCACCCCACCCGGCAGGACTATGAGGTACTGTCCCATGCAGTGTCAGACTATCTGGAAGTGTTCCAAGACATGAGCCAGTCTGCCGATCAGCAGTGGGCGCAGACAATGTAAACCGAGCATGATTTGAAGGCCGTGCCAACTGTACGGCCTTTGCCATATCCCAAGCAGTTGGTACGGCCTCACCCGGAGGAGGTGAAACCGATCAATGTTCATTTGGGATTTTGTTGCCGCCAAGGTGTTAGGCCAGATCGTGGACTGGTTCTACAGTCAGATCGTAGGCTTTCTCGGCAACTTCTTTTCGGAGATGGGAAACATGGGCGCGGAGCTCTTCACCATGGATTGGGTGCAGAGCATCGTGCTGTTCTTCTCCTATTTGGCATGGGCACTCTACGGCACAGGGCTGGTGGTGGCCTGCTTCGAGACCGGCGTGGAGTATTCCAGCGGCCGCGGCAACATCCGTGAGACCGCCCTCAATGCCATCAAGGGCTTTATGGCTGTCAGCCTCTTCACCGTTGTTCCGGTCCGGCTTTATGAGCTGTGCGTTTCTCTGCAGGGGACCTTCACTGCGGCGCTCACCGGCTATGGGACTTCCATCGGGGATGTGGCCGGAGAGGTCATGCAGGAGTTCAACGCCGTGGAATCGATATCCAATCTGGCGGCAGGGCCGCTGCTGGGCTTCGGCAGCATCACCAGCGGGATCATGATCCTATTCTGCCTTATCCTCATGGCTTATGCCGTCGTCAAGGTTTTCTTCGCCAATCTAAAGCGCGGCGGCATCCTGCTGATCCAGATCGCCGTGGGAAGCCTCTATATGTTCAGTGTCCCTCGTGGATATACAGACGGCTTTATCCAATGGTGCAAGCAGATCATCGGCCTATGCCTGTCGGCGTTCTTGCAGGCGACGATCCTTGTCGCCGGACTTATGGTGTTCAAGGATCATGCCCTGTTAGGGCTTGGACTCATGCTCTCCGCCGGTGAGATCCCCCGTATTGCGGGAGCCTTTGGACTGGATACCTCCACCAAGGCAAACCTCATGAGTGCTGTCTATACCGCACAGGCCGCCGTCAACACCACACGCACGGTCGTACAGGCGGTGGCGAAATGAGCAGACTAACGATGGGCAGCTTGTTCGATGGCATTGGTGGATTCCCTTTGGCCGCGATCCACAGTGGCATCACGCCGGTATGGGCATCGGAGATCGAAGCCTTTCCCATTGAGGTGACAAAGCTGCGCTTCCCCGATATGGTTCATGTGGGCGACATCACAAAGCTGAATGGCGCGGAGCTGCCGCCCGTGGACATCATCTGCGGGGGCAGCCCATGTCAGGATCTGTCTGTTGCCGGCGCAAGGGCAGGTCTTGTGGGGGCGCGTTCCGGCCTGTTCATGGAACAGGTCCGGCTGGTAAAGGAGATGCGAAATGCAGACAAATTACGAGGCCGAACAGATCTCGATGTTCGGCCAAGATTTATGGTATGGGAAAATGTTCCCGGCGCCTTTAGTTCAGGAACGCCAAAGGGCGAAGACTTCCGGATCGTTCTGGAGGAGATCGTCCGCGTTAAATGCGATTCCGTTTCAGTCCCTCGACCTGACTCCGGGCGCTGGGAATCTGCTGGGCGAATTCTATTGGGAGCTGATTTCTCCCTGGCGTGGCGGTGCCTCGACGCTCAATACTGGGGTGTCGCCCAAAGACGCAAAAGAATCTTCCTTATCGCAGATTTTGCAGGCAGATCCGCCCCTAAAATACTATTTGTCCCCGAAAGCCTGCCTGGGCATCCTGCGCCGGGCCTTTGAGCGCGGCAAGGAACTGCCGAAGAAGCTGGAGCGTGCCCTAAAGATCCAGGCGGGGCTCATGCGCCCGGACGGACAGCCCACAGGATTAGAAGCGTACCACATCAACCAGCGAGACGAGGGCATCGACCTGCACGGCGTGTCAGGCGCGTTGATGGCAACGACGAATATGCAGATGCAGACCTTCGTGACGCAGCCGGACGAAGCTGTGGAGGGCTTTGACGGCTACAACGGCGATCTGACCGGCGATGTAGCCGCCACGCTCGGCGTCAACTGTGGGATGTCCACCGGGAGAAACGGAGTCATGGCTTTTGCCGCCAATCAGCGGGACGAGGTGCGCGACCTCCATGATGTAGCCGGTGCGCTGGGCGCACAGCCGGGAATGAAACAGCAGACCTTCATCGCTGCCGCTTTTTCAGCGGGTCAGGGCAGTAAAGCAGGAGGTATTGGCTATCAGGAGGAATGTTCTCCTACGCTGAAAGCGGCGGAAAGCGGCACGAACATGGTGCCGTCCGTTTTGTGCCTCAATGACCAGGGCGGCAGCGTGATGAATTGCTCTGAAAATGTATCCGGCACTCTGCGGGCGCAGGAGCACGGACACCAGCCTCTCGTATATGAAAACCACGGCGTTGACAGCCGCTACACCGGCCCGCACAAGGTAGCGCCCACCATATCCGCCGCTTATGGATTGGGCGGAAACAACACTTCTCTGGTCGAGCAGGACGCAGGCGCCATCTGCATTGCAGGCAACATTGTAGACCGGCAGCCGCAGAACGGCGGCAACGGTCTTGGCTGTCAGGATGAACTGTCCTATACGCTCACCGCCACGGATCGGCACTGCATTTATGCCCGTCAGCGGGTGGATGTGTTCAAGGACGGCGAGGTAGTCAGCACCCAAAGTGCCCGCCAGCATAAGGACGCCACCGACCTTGTCGTGGATGTGGCAGGACTTGACTGCCGCAATGCAGCCGAGAACGGGGATTTATGCGGGACTCTCCAGAAAGGAACTTCCGGCAGTTCCCTCAACTCCATTCATCCGATCCGCAACGGTCTGCTTATCCGTCGTCTTACTCCGCTGGAGTGTGAAAGACTGCAGGGCTTCCCGGACGGCTGGACGGATATACCCGGTGCTTCGGACAGCGCCCGCTACAAAGCCCTCGGCAACAGTGTGGCGATACCCTGCGTGGAGTTTATCATGTCGCGCATCGCTGCCGTTCTGCGGACGGCGTAGCCGCTTTGGTGGTATCGCTTCTGTTTTGCCATGCTTCTTCGTTAGACTTGGTGAATAGCTTTCCGCGCCTTCTTCCGGTATGCTTTGCTTGCAAAATCGAGGAAAGGAGCAGAACAGATGGAGGGAAAAAAGAACCTCTGCGCCATGATATCCACCGATCTCCACACAAAAATCATGGCAGAAAAAGAACAGCTGGAGCTGAACACACTGGCGGAATATGTGGAGCGCATCTTCACCGAACACTTTGAAGGAGGACAGATCAGCATGAAAGCAGAACGCACCTTGGCGGTACAGATCCCGGCAGAGCTCTTCGAGCGGCTGAAGGAATATCTGGCAGCCCGCAACCTCAAGCAAAAGCAGTTCCTCATCCAGCTCATCGAGAATGCGCTGGATGACACGGAAGCGGAGTAACCAAGCATCATAGGAGGCCGCGGGAACACCCGCGGCCTCCCTCATTCTCATTGGAGGTAATCAGCCATGTACATTTACCCGGACAACCTGTCCGCAAAGGCCACGCTGTGGCTGTGGGAGCTGCGGGACATCGGCATCATCGGCGTGGGGCTTCTTCTCTCTGTCCTGGCGCTGACCCAGACCGGCATCGCCCTGCCGCTGGTGCTGACGGCAGTCTTCGCCTTCCTGACGATCCGGCATGAGGGCACCAGCATTCTGGACTTCATCCGCTATGCTACTGCCTTCCTGTTGACAAAACAACAATACTACGAATGGAGGCTCGACTCATGAGTAGAAAACCGCAAAAGAAAGATGCCCGTGAGCAGTCCACCCGGCAGCTCATGGGCATTGATGACATTACCGACTATGGCATCGCCACCCGCATGGGGGAGCTGGTGTTCTTTGCCATCAAGCCCACCAACATCTCCGTTCTGCCGGACGCCGGCGTGGGCGCAAGGATCTATGCCCTGCTCAATGTGGTCAAGGGCATGGCGGAGATCGAGATGCTGGCGTTAAATTCCAAGGAGTCCTTTGAGAACAACAAGGCATTCTATCGCCAGCGGGCAAACGAGGAGGAACTGCCCGTCATCCGAAAGCTGCTGGAGCAGGACAGCAAGCACCTGGATCGTATTCAGGTGCTCATGGCATCCAGCCGGGAGTTCTATATCCTCGTCCGGCTGCAGGGCAAAAAGGAATCCGATGTGTTCAGCTACCTCTCCCGCATCGAAAAAAGCATCAAGGATAACGGCTTCACCGTCCGTCGTGCCACCGAGGAGGATCTCAAAAGGATGCTGGGAGTCTACTTTGAGCAGAACGTGACCACCGAGCGGTACGAGGATCACGACGGCGAACGCTGGGTCCTTTTCGGAGAATAAGGGGGGGATATCACTTGGCAGCAAACAAGAAAAAAGCTACAGCAAGGCACACGGAGGACACACCGGTCAAATCCTTCCTGGATATGATCGCACCCTCCGTGGTACAGTTTAATCCCGACCACTTCATCTGCGGCAACACCTTCCGCTGCGTGTGGGCTCTGCGGGAATATCCTACCCAGACCGACGAGCAGGCTCTGCTGCGGCATCTGGGCGAGAAGGACGGCATCACCCTGCGTATCTATACCCGGCAGCTCACGCCTGCCGAGGAAAAGCGCATCATCCAGAATGCCGCCAATAAAAACCGCATGGGCAGCTCCAACACAAATGATCTGCAGCAGACGATCACGGCGGAAAGCAATCTGCAGGACATGATCTCCATGGAGGGCAGCCGCCACCGCAACAAGGAGCCGTTATTCCATTGTGCCGTTTACATTGAGCTGACCGCTTCGGATCATAACACGCTCAAGCTGCTCCAGACCGATGTGCTGACGGAGCTGGTGCGAAGCAAGCTCAATGTGGACAGGCTCCTGCTCCGCCAGCAGCAGGGCTTCTGCTGCGCCAGTCCCGTGGGATACAATGCCTTCGGAGCGCAGTTCGAGCGTGTTCTGCCGGCAAGCTCTGTAGCAAATCTCTATCCCTTCAACTATTCCGGCAAGACGGATGCCAAAGGGTTCTACATTGGCAAGGACAAATATGGAAGTAATATCCTTGTAGACTTCGACCAGCGTGACGAGGATAAGACCTCTGCTAATATTCTCATCCTCGGCAACTCTGGTCAAGGTAAATCATACTTGATGAAGCTCCTGATCCTCAATCTGCTGGAGTCCGGCAAATCCATTATCACGCTGGATGCCGAGCATGAGCAGCAGGAAATGTGCGAGGCTGTCGGCGGCTGCTTTGCCGACCTCATGGCCGGTAAGTACATCATCAATGTGCTGGAGCCCAAATGCTGGGATGACGGCGGCGACCCCGAAGATAAGGCCGCGCCGGAAGCCTTCCGAAAAAGCACTTTGCTGGCGCAGCACATTTCCTTCCTCAAGGACTTCTTCCGCGCCTACAAGGATTTCTCGGATGCCCATATCGACACCATTGAGATCATGCTCTCCAAGCTGTATGGAAAATGGGGCATCACAGAGCAGACCAATTTCCGCCGTATGCGCTCGGAGGACTACCCCATCCTCTCTGACCTCTATGACATGATCGAGGCGGAGTACAAAAGCTATGACATGGCCGCCCACCAGCTCTACACTGAGCAGATCCTGCGTGAGGTGCTGCTGGGGCTGCACTCCATGTGCAAGGGCGCGGACGCGCAGTTTTTCAATGGACACACCAACATCACCTCCAGCCGTTTCCTCGTGTTCGGTGTGAAAGGACTGCTGGGCGCGGCAAAAAATGTTCGCAACGCCATGCTGTTCAATATTCTGTCGTTCCTGTCGGACAAACTGCTGACCGAGGGCAATACCGTGGCGGCACTGGACGAGCTGTATATCTGGCTGTCCAATCCCACAGCCATTGAGTACATCCGAAACTGCCTCAAGCGTGTCCGCAAAAAGGAATCTGCCATGCTGCTGGCAAGTCAGAATCTGGAGGATTTTGACCAGGAGGGTATCCGCGAGATGACAAAGCCGCTATTCAGCATCCCGCCTCACCAGTTCCTGTTCAACGCAGGCTCCATCGACAAGCGCAGCTATATGGAGATGCTCCAGCTGGATGAGGCGGAATATAACCTCATCAAGTTCCCCCAGCGCGGCGTCTGCCTGTACAAGTGCGGCAACGAGCGGTATCTGCTGGAGGTCCACGCTCCCGCCTACAAGGAAAAGCTGTTTGGCACAGCGGGTGGTCGCTGATGGCAGTATCTGCAGGTATGATCGCCAGAGCCGCGGCAACAGCCCTTTCCAACGAGAAGCTCCGCAAAGGGATCGGCTGGGGGCTGGTCGCTGTTCTCTCGCCCGTCATCCTCCTGATCGCCGCGCTGTGCTCCATCGGCACAGGCGGTGCGGATCACAACAACCAGGCGGTAGCCGCAGCCTTCTATGGGACGAGCTATTCGACCGAGGTGCCTATGGCATTCCGCTCTCACATTGAGGAGATGCGTACCGCGTTTTCTCTTCTGGATTCGGCGGTCGCCTCCGTCAATGGGTGGACGGAAGGAGGAAACAGCCTTGACCCGATCCGAGTCAAGGCTGTTTTTTATGCCCTCTGTTTTGGCGAGGACGCTCCCGGCAGACGGGCGGCAAGCCGCTTTGTGGAGTGCTTCTACAATTGGGAAACCCGTACCCGCACGGTAGAAGTGGAGAGCGAGGATGGAACGGTCACCAGTACAGAAGAAGAATACACCGTCGCTGTTCCGGTTTCGCTATATCAGGCGTATGCCAATCTGGAAGCGGAGCTGGGCCGGACGATCACGGAGGATGATAAGAACAACATCAACCACATCTATACCATGATCGCCGGCACCGCAGGCGGCGGCAGCTACAGCGGCGAGTTCCTTCGCGGAGATGGAAGCAGTATCGACTTGGACATCTCCGCCTTTGTTGATCCCGCCAATAAAAATGCAGCCGACCTTGTGACCTACGCCATCCACGCTTGGGAGTCCGGCTGGGGCTATGTCTGGGGCACCTATGGCAATGTGTTGACGGAGTCACTCCTCACCTACAAGGTGTCGCAATACCCGGACGGTGTTGGCAATCATGAGAACTTCATCCGCGCAAACTGGCTGGGCGGCAGAACTGCCGACTGCGTTGGACTTATCAAGGGCTACGGCTGGCTGTCCCCGGAAACGATGACCATCGACTATGGTAGCCATGGAATGCCAGATATCGGTGCCAACCAAATGTACTATACCGCCAGGGAATCCGGACCCATTAGCACCATGCCGGACATCCCCGGCCTTGCGGTTTGGCATGAGGGACACATCGGTGTTTACATCGGCAACGGTCAGGTCATCGAAGCTATGGGGACAAGGTATGGCGTTGTTAAAACAGAGTTGGCTGGCCGCGGCTGGACGCACTGGCTGAAGGTGCCGTATATCCGCTATGACTGAGGAGGATCGATCATGAACTATGAAGGATTAACGGATCGGGAGCTATGGCAGCTTCTGTTCCAAAAGACAGAGAACGAGATGGATGCATATATGAGTAGCCTAAATCAGCTTCCCCGCAGCGAGCTGATCATGGCGGCAGATGAGATCTCCGCCATGGCGAACTGCCGCGCCGAGCTGATGGCGTTGGGCGAAGACCTCTCCCGCGAGAAGATGCTCTTTCTGCTGCGCCAGGAAAAACCCTTGGAGCTTCTGAGCGTGGCTTGGATGGAGCGTCGGAGCATGGATGAGGGCGAGCTCTTCCAGAGCCTGCTTATCGAAGTATATGAGGATGAGCATCAGCAGTTACTCAATGAGCCGCTGATGCTGTGATCGGAGGTGCGTTGCATGAACATGGCTCGTTATGAGCAGGAAACCATTATCAGCTTCAACGAGGAAGAAAAGACCGCCGGTATTTATACCCACAACAAGGTACTGCGTCAGAAACTGGAAATACTGGCGCGGGACAGACCAGAGGATTGCAGGCTCGTGAAGGCGTCCCGCAGCGGACGGGCAGTTGACTACACCATTCCAAAATCATGGATAAAGATCGTACCGCCTCGGATCGCAAGTGAAGCACAAAAAGAGGCAAGCAGAAAGGCGATTGAAAAGGCTGTTTCTGCCCGTCAGAAAACCCCGCGTGGGGATAATTGAAACCGCGCACGACCGCCGGAGGGTAGTTACACCACCCACAACACAAAAACGCCGAAAATAGCATATAAAAGGAGGACACGCACATGAAAAAAGCAACTGTCACCATCGCCTTTGACGATGAGAAGCTGGGCGCACTGGAGTTCTCGCTCCGCAAGGAACACTCCTCTGTGCAGGAGCACTTGGAGGATGCGCTGAACGCTCTGTATGAAAAAAACGTACCGGAGCCGCTGCGGGAGTATCTGGACAGCAAGGCCGCTCCAGCAGCGGTGAAACCCAAGCGTCCGGTCAAGCCCGCCGCACCCAAGCCACAGAGCAGTGAGCCGAAGCCTGCGGCTGTGAAGGAGGGCAACTGAGATGGCGGATCATGTAGACATCACACTTTGGATCGACCGGCGTTGGAAGGATGCCATTGAGAAGCATCTCAAAGGTGAAACCCTGCAGGAGCATCTGGAGGATGTGCTGGATGAGCTGTGCAACCAGCTCCCGGAGCAAGAGTATGAGCGTATCAGCTGTGCAATCCAGTCGGAAGCCGCCGCGCAGCGAGCAAAGGAAGAGGCCGCCCGCACCTACGCCGCCTACCATGTGACGGAGCGTGGGCAGGAGTGGTACTTCAAGACCTCGCTCGGCGAGGAGCTGCTGGCGGTCGGGAAAAAGCTGCGCGGTTATCTTACAAAGGGCAATGGTGTTGCACCGGACAAATTTATCGGAATGTTTTTCGGCGGGCAACCCATCACAGTGGAAGAGTACAACGCGCTCACTGCCCTTCGAATGGAGAACACCGGCAAGGTGCGCGGCGTGTTCGATGTGAACTTCGACAAGCGGGAGTTCTCCGCCGTTCACATCATGGACAGTTGGCAGACCTGGGCGATGCGGGATGTGTCAGCGGCAGTGTATCATGCCACCCGGTCGCAATTCGCGTCGAGCGATGATAAGTGGCGCAAGCTGCTGGATCATCTCAGCGGTAAGGAGATCACCTCGGCGGGACACCTCTCCGCGCGGAATTTTTCCTTCAGTGATGAGATCATGATGGAGGAAGACGGTAAGCTCAACTTCTATGTGGAGGCAAGCTTTGATGTGGACGCCGTCTTCGGAACCTTCGTCCTCACGGACAAAAACGATGACTGGCTCAACATCTATGCCAACTACGACATTGCGCAGGGCAAGCCCTGCGACACGCTGGAGCTGTGCCTCTGCAAAGGCGATGGCGCCGAGGAAAGCTGGAGCTACCAGCTCAACGCCGCAGAGCAGGATGTCCTGCTGCGCAAGATGGAGGAATACTGTCAGAAGCAGACCGGCATGAGTCTCCACGACTACGCGCAGCAATTCCGCGAGGAGCAGATGCAGGCACCGGAGATGCAGATGTAACCACCGTGTCCGCCCTGTGAGCCGCTGTGTGCGGCTTTGGGGGCGAGAGTGGCATCCCTGTACCCCGGACAGGCATCGGCGCTGTTTGCCCCCGCTTTCGCCCCGCCTATGGGGAACTGTGCTGGGAACCTGCCTGTTCGATAAAAGCACAAGATAAACGCCCGCAGTCGGAAGCGACCGCGGGCTGTCCACAAAGCCCCGCAGTGCGGGGCTTTTTCACAGGTCACAAACCAATGTCGGTTTGAGGCTCTGTCAAGATGAACCGATGTCGGTCCGCAGGAGGAGTGCAGCGCTTGCAGGGCTTTCCGGCGTTTTTGACCGATGGCAGCGGAAGGAAGGAGGAAAAATGGAGGACAATAAAAAATGCACCACGATCTGGCTGCGGCCCAGCGTCATTCGCCGCATGGACGCATGGCTGGAGGAGGCGAACTGCAGGAGCCGCAGCGAATTCATTGAAAAGGCGGTCCGTTTTTACATGGGCTACCTGGGAACGGAGGACACCTCCGAGTATCTCTCGGACGCGCTGGTGGCGACGCTGCGCGGGATCATCGCGGACAGCACCAACCGCACCAACGGCATTCTATTCAAGTGCGCGGTAGAGCAGGGCATCATGGCGCACACCATCGCCGCCCACTTCCGGGATACGCTGGAGGATCGCCGCGCCCTGCGCGGGTATGTGGTAGACGAGGTAAAGCGCACCAATGGTCAGATCAGGTTCGAGGACGCCCAGGATGTCCAACGGCAGCTGCCGGATGACACATGGCGAGATTGATATTTATCTCTCCCTATATGAAGGGCGGCAGAGATGCCGCTCGGCTGGCCCATCGCACCCGCTACTTCGCCACCCGTGAAGGTGTGCAGCTCCTCAAGGATGACAATGCCCATCTTCCTGTCACGAAGAAACAGCAGCAGTACATCCGGCGTCTGCTCCGCAGCTTCCCGGAGGCAAGGGAGCTGCCGGAGCATGAGGACTATGCAAACACACCCAACCGGCAGACTGCCTTTGCGCTCATCGCGCAGATCCACGAGGACTTTATCGAGCCCATGGATGGCCGGGAAAACTATCTGGATTATGTCGCAAACCGCCCCGGTGTAAAAGCGTTGGGCGAACATGGCCTGTGGGATGCCAACGGGAAGGTCCCGTCGCTGGAGAATGCCGTGGCAGAGGTGGCGCGGCACACGGGGAATGTGTGGACGCCGGTCATCTCCCTCTCCCGTGAGAACGCGGAGCGGCTGGGTTATACCGACCTTAAAAACTGGCAGGAGCTCATCAACGCATCTATCACGGATATCGCCAAGGGCTATAAGATCCACCCGGACCGCCTTCGCTGGTACGCAGCTATGCACGAAAAGGAGAAGCACATCCATGTTCACATGGTGCTCTTCTCAACCGATCCGAAGGAGGGCTACCTCTCCCGGCAGGGTATCCGCAGCATCAAGTCCGCACTGGTCAGCACGATCTACCGGAACGACCGCCTGCACATCTATGAGCAGAAGGATGAACAGCGCGGCCTGCTCCGGCAGGAGGCGGAAGCACGGATGGCAGCGCTCATCGGGCAGATGGCAACCAGTACTCTGCAAAGCGATAAGCTGGAGCTTTTGGTGGCGGATCTCGCCCAGCGGCTTCGGGAGGTCAGCGGCAAAAAGGTCTACGGTTATCTGCCGCCTCGTGTCAAGCGCATCGTAGATGAGATCGTGGATGAACTGGCAAAGGACGAACGGGTGTCGTCTGCCTATGCTCTATGGCAGGATCTCCGAGAGCAGCTTTGCACTGACTATAATCAGACACCGCCAATGCGAGTACCGCTGTCGCAGCAAAAGGAGTTCAAGACTGTGCGCAACATGGTCATCCGGGAAACGCTCCGACTCTCGGAGCTGCACTTCACCTTCGAGGATGATGCCATCCAGGATGAGCCGGAGCCGGAAGAACCGCCTGTTCCTCCAGATCCAAGTGCGGAGCGGATGATCCATCAGCAAGCACAGTCTTACCGCAGGGCAAAAAAGGTGCTGCACGACTTGGAGTCGGACCCCGGTGAGAAAGCCGCGGCACGGGTCACCCTCCGCCGTCTGTGGGAGGAGGGCTATACCATTGCCGCCCATCAGCTTGGCAAATCGTATCGAGATGGAGTTGGAAGTTCAGTTGACCAAGAGTTGGCGGCAGAGTGGTTTCAAAAATCGGCGGAGGCCGGTAATCCTTGCTCCGCATACGCGCTGGGCAAACTGCTGCTGGAGAAGGAGCAGATCCCGCAGGCCATTCACTGGCTGCGGCAAGCAGCGGAGCAGAACGATCCTTACGCGCAATACCGGCTCGGCAAGCTGCTGCTCACCGGCGCGGAGGGTGTGCCGAGGGATGCAGTTGCCGCCATTAAACTTCTGAAGGACTCTGCTGCCCAGGGCAATCAGTTTGCCCAATACACGCTGGGAAAGCTCTATTTGCTGGGACAGGAGGTGCAAGTGGACCGCGAAGAAGCTCTGCGCTATTTCGCACAGGCAGCGGCACAAGGCAACACCTACGCTCAATATTTCATTGACCATCAGGACGACTTCTCCGATGCGGCGGCGGGAACCGCTATCCTTCGGATGCTCCATCAGATGAGCCGCATATTCCGCGAGAACGCCGCCCAGCCTGCCATCTATGCAGGGATGCAGATCGACAAGAAGCGTCGCCGCAGATTGCAGGAGAAGCGCATGGCAATGGGACACAAGACAGATGACCACGAGGATCGCGGACTGACGCAACAGACACAATAAGGGAGGGACTATGTCAAAGTACATTCCGTTTACAACCGAGCAGAAAGAACGAGCCGCCTCGGTGGACTTGGAGGAGTTCCTCCGCCGCCGTGGGGAAAAGCTCATCACCTCCGGCAGGGACAAACGCCTTGCCAGCGACCACAGCATCACCATCCGCGGCTGCGAGTGGTTCGATCACGCCACCGAGCAGGGCGGCAGAGCCATCAGCTTCGTCAAGCAGTTCTATGGACTCAGCTACCCAGACGCCATGTCCCTGCTCCTCGGCGATGATCTCGGCGGAAGCTACCCTGCGGCAAAGGAGAAGGTGCCGGAGCCCGCAAAGCCCTTCGTGCTGCCGCCGCAGAGTGAGTCCATGCGCCGTGTGTATGCCTACCTGCTGCAAAAGCGGTGCATCGACCGCGAGATACTCAATGCCTTCGTGCGCAAGAAGCTCATCTACGAAAGCTGTGAAAGATCCAGGGACGGGACAAAGGAATACCACAACGCCGTGTTCGTCGGATTCGATGAACACGGCGTTCCCCGTCATGGGCATAAGCGCGGGCTGTACACCATGGGGCAAGGCTATCGCGGCAACATTGAGGGCAGCGACCCAAAGCACAGCTTTCACCATCTCGGCGGCGATGACACGCTCTATGTCTTCGAGGCTCCTATCGACCTGCTCTCCTATATCTCCCTTTTCCCGGAGGAGTGGCAGGCGCATAACTATGTGGCCTGCTGCGGGACATCCTCCATCCCCGTGCTGGAGATGCTGCGGCAGCTCCCCCGGCTCCGGCAGGTGTACCTCTGTCTGGACAACGACGCTGCCGGTCATGCCGCCAGTGAGCGCATGGCAACGCTTTTGAAAGAACACGGTCTCAATGCAGTTCGGCTCGTACCGCAGCAAAAGGACTGGAACGATGATCTCAAGGCAGAACAGGAAAACAAAACGGAAAGGAGCGAGCTATGTCAAACCTTCTGCTGACAATGTGGGACACGATCAAAAGCTCCAACATCGGGATATTGGTCGCGGCAGGGCTGGGGATGTTCGCCATCATTGGGGGACTCTCCATGCTGTCCTACCACTATACACTCAGCGGTATCAAGTCCCGCACCGTGGGTGACGGGCAGCACGGCACGGCGCGTTGGGCGACCGATAAGGAGATCCGCCAGACCTATGCCCATGTGCCGTTCAAGGTCAGAGACTGGCGCAAGGGAGTAAGCCTTCCCACAGAACAGGGGCTGGTGCTGGGCTGCAAGGGCAAGAAAGATGAACTGACTGCGCTGGTGGACAGCGATGACATCCATTGCCTGATGATCGCCGCCTCCGGCGCGGGCAAGACGGCTTTCTTCCTCTATCCCAACCTTGAATATGCCTGCGCGTCCGGCATGAGCTTTCTGGCGCTGGATACCAAGGGTGACCTCGCCCGCAACTACGGCTCTATCGCCAAAAAGTATTACGGCTATAAGCATATCTCCGTTATAGATCTGCGTAATCCCACCCGCTCGGACGGCAACAATCTGCTGACGCTCATCAACCGCTATATGGACATCGCCAGAAAACAACCGGACAACCTCGCTGCCCGCGCCAAAGCCGAAAAGTACGCCAAGATCCTCGCCAAGTCCATCGTCAGCCCGGAGGGAGACTCCGACCACGGGCAGAACGCCTTCTTCTACGATGCGGCGGAGGGCTTGCTGTCTTCCACGATCTTGCTGCTTGCAGAGTTTCTGCCACCGGACGAGGAGCACCCGGAGGAGCGGCGGCACATCGTGTCGGTATTCAAGCTGGTGCAGGATCTGCTGGAGCCGGCGCGTGGCGCGCGGGGACGCTCCCGTTTCCAACTGCTCATGGATAAGCTGCCGTCCGAGCACAAGGCGCGCTGGCTGGCAGGCGCCGCACTCAATAGCTCCGAGCAGGCCATGGCATCAGTCATGTCCACGGTGCTGTCCCGGCTCAACTCGTTCCTCGACAGTGAACTGGAGCAGATCCTGTGCTTCGACAGTGCCATTGACGCAGAGAAATTTGCGGCGGAGAAATCCGCCATCTTCCTCATCCTGCCGGAGGAGGATCAGACGAAGAACTTTATGGCAGGCTTGATGATCCAGAACCTCTCCCGCGAGCTGTTCGCAGTAGCGGATGAGAACGGCGGCAAACTGAAAAACCGTGTTATTCTCTTTTGCGATGAGCTGGGTACCATGCCGCCCTTTGATATTTTGCCGCTTTTCAGTGCTGGACGCTCTCGCCGCCTGACGCTGGTACCAATCATCCAGTCACTGGCGCAGTTGGAAAAGAACTATGGCAAAGAAGGCGCATCCATCCTGATGGACAACTGCCAGGATGTGATCTGCGGCGGCTTTGCGCCCAACAGCGAGGCGGCGGAGACTTTTTCAAAAGCCCTCGGCAGCCGCACGGTGCTCTCCGGCTCTGTGAGCCGAGGGAAAAACGATCCCAGCCAGAGCCTGCAGATGATGGAGCGACCCCTGCTGACGGCAGATGAGCTCAAGTCCATCCCCAAGGGCAGCTTCATCGTGCAGAAGACCGGATGCCACCCCATGCGTACCCGTCTGCGTCTGTTCCTCGAATGGGGCATCACCTTCGAGGAGGAATACCGTGTGGAGGAACAGGTGGCCCGAAGGGTCTATTATGCCAATCAGAATGCGCTGACCCGCGCCATCATGCGAAAGTATCCTCCCAAACTGACGGAGCGGCAGAGCACCCGCTCCGTTAAGGGCGAGGGGCAGCTCCACGATGCGCCCGTGCAGGAGATGGTGGTGGCGGAGGACATCGACTATGACCGTATGCCGCACAAGCGCACCCCTTACAATCTTCCCCGGCAGGAGGTGGATCGGTGAGCTACTTTGACAGCATTTATGCCGACACGCTCCTGCCGCCCAGGGCTGTATCCGTCTATATGTACCTCAAGGATCGGTCCAATCGTGCGGGAAGCTGCTGGCCCGGTATCAAGACGATTGCGAGAGATATGAATCTCTCCCGCAGCACTGTCAAGCGGGCACTGGCGGATTTGGAGCAGCACGGCTATCTTGCCAAGCTGCCCCGGTATCGCCCCAATGGGAGTAACACATCCAATCTCTATACGCTGAAATAGAGCGAAAGTGGTTGGTATCAAAATGTGATACCAACCACTTTACCCGAATAAAGGGAAAGACTGTATCGCTCCGCCAAGGGGCAACTATACCTGTTTGCTGAACCGAGGAGGGGTTCAATATGAGCCCACCGGAACAGCCCACTCTATCGGAGAATTAGGACAGAGAAAGAACAAGCTACTTCTACCACAAGCGAAAACCGGACATTTATCTTCTCTGATCGCATTATGTCGATTATCCCCCGGACGAGCTTCGACGGCGGTGGGCTTGTGCCCGAAATTCCTTCGCAGATGCTCCTGTATATTTCTTGAACACATGGCTGAAATAGGTAGTGTCTTCAAATCCAACCTGGTATGCCACCTCAAATATTTTCAAATGTCCTTCTTCAAGCAACTGGCAGGCATACTCGATTTTTTTACCTGTGATCGTGTCCATGACGGTCTTTCCTGTTTTCTGACGGAAAAACCGGCTGAGATAGCCAGGGCTTACATGCACAGCAGCTGCTACCATGCCCAATGTCAATGGCTCACAGAAGTGCAAATCGATGAAGTTTTGGACATCCAACAAGAGATTCCCGCCTTCTGCAGAGATCTCTGCGATATATCGGCAGACAGCCTGCACGAGCTGGCGCTGATGCTGGACACACTCCTGATGGAAATGCATCCGTTGAAGGTGGGTCTTCCATTCAGACCTGTCCAGCTCAACTACCTCCAGATCTGCGCCAAATTCCTCAAGGGCACTGCGGCAGGTATGCAAAACCATAAGGGCCGTATCCTTGACCTGAGCTTCCGGAGGGTGTTGATGTCTCTGAACATCAAATATGCCTTCCAGAGCGATTTCAGCCTGCGGCATGTCGGCGCTTCGAAGGGCCTTGGTGAGTGATGTGAAGTGATTGGTATGAGTCGGAGTTCTTTTGCTTTGTGTGTGGCGGAAAAAATGCAGTTCCTGCTGATCGTAAAATCGGTCCTGTAGTGCAAGTCTCGCCTGAACCAGTGCATCGGACAGCTTCTGCAAAGCGGTATCATTTTCACTGACACCAAGATAGAGAGTGATATCAAGCAGTTTTTTTGCGGTAGAGATGCAGCCGAAGCAAAAATTGCGAAGCTGGATGTCAGAGCACTTTACAAAAACAAGATGCAGTTCATGCTTTCCTTGGGGAGAGATAAACAGGCAATCCTTTGGCAGTAAGCTATAAAACAGCTTTTCAAGCCCTGTGCGCACGGCGGCAGGATTCGCTTTTTCTTCAACATCAGTCAGATCAACAATTGCAACGGCATAGCCGGCAGTAGCAAGTCCCAGCAGGTCGGCCTGTTTCTGTATTTCGCCTTCCCGATGCAGGCTTCCGGTCATAATGGCATTAAGCACAGATGTGATCCGGCTCTCCATATCAAGATTGAAGGCTCTTTGCCGATTCAATTTCTGTTTACAGCGTTCAACAGCATCAACGATCTCATCCATGTTCCCGGTTTTAGTAATATAATCGCTAACGCCATACTGAATAGCTTGCTGGGCATAAGAAAAATCCGCAAAGGCTGTCAACAGAATGATTTGAACCTGCAGCTGTGAGGTATGTATCCACTGTGCAAGCTCCAACCCGTCAAGAACCGGCATTTTGATGTCGGCTATCAGAATATCCGGCTGCAAGTCAATCACGGCCTGCTTTGCCTGCAAACCATTCTCGGCAGTTCCGACAATTTGACAGTCGAACTTCTGCCAATCAATCAATGTGCAAAGGCCCTTTCGCATCAAGATCTCGTCGTCCGCTATCAGAATTCTGTACATTGCGGCTGTCCTCCTTTGGAAGCAGAATGGTGACCGTCGTCCCGACATTCTCAAAACTGGATATGTGGATTCCGTATTTAGAGCCATACAGGTGGTGCAGCATTTTGTACACTGTATTTAACGCGATACGATTGTGCCGATTTCCCGCGGCAGGTAGGTCGAGGGGGAGAGGTATTTCTCCATTCTTCCCTTCAAAGCCAACGCCATCGTCCGCAATCACAATTTTCAAGGTTTCGGGGGCTGCACAGCTAATAGATACCTGTACTGTTCCGATACCTTCCTTTGGCTCTATTCCATGTCCGACCGCATTCTCTACCAGCATCTCGATTGTGAGTTTTGGGATGAGGCAATAAAGCAGTGAATCATCCGAAACAGTAACATGGTAGGATATCTTTTCACCAAAGCGCATCTGCTGCAGTTCAATGTAAAATTTCGCATATTGCAGTTCCTGTGCTATTGTCACTTTGAGATCCCCGCCATTAGAGAGCCGCGCCTGAGTGAGTCCCGCAAAATTGGTGGCCATTTTTTGCGTGGTCGTGTTTCCCTCCATCTGTGCGGCAAGCGCGATGCTGCACAGAACATTATACATGAAATGGGGGTTTACTTGGCTTTGGAGATAACGAAGTTCGCTGTCCATTGCAATGAGCTTCTTCTCGTAAACATCATTGATCAGATAATCAATAGTTTCTGTCATTGAATTGAACGCCTGACTCATGGTGGAAAATTCCTGGCAGTCGTACTGCGGGAGCTTAACGCGGAAATTCTGCTGTGCAACCTGTTGAAGCTGAAGCGTCATTTCCTGAAGCGGCTGCAACCGCCGCATAACAGCGAAAAACATGATACCGGCAACAATAAGCAGAAGGATAGCACAGCCGATGAGATAGGGCGCAGCTACCTGATAAAGCAACCGCAGTATCTGTATCGAGGGTACGCCGATGGTACAGAGCAGCCCCATGCCCGGTGTTTCGCTGAATAGAAGGTAGCTGCTGTTTCCGATTTTGCGGACATAGGTGGAATCATGGCTGGCATCAAACAGTGAGGATTGCTCTTCGGGGCGAAGGTTAAGTGTGCTTTCTGAAAAGACCGTATTTCCGTCCTTATCAAACAAATACCAAAAAGCATCCCGGTAATCAGAGATTTTACTCATTATCGATGTAACAGCCGACTGGTTGACCACGAAAATCACAGTGCCAATGGGATCCGTCCACCTGTCGTAGGCAGTATAAATAATGTGGATATAGGGGTCTTCTGCCGTACACTGAACATCCTTTCCGCTTTCCTGAAAGGCATAATACCTCATCAAGTTATCTTCATCCAGCCGAGACTGTTCACTTACGCGAAGCTCGTGGTAAGACACAACATCGAAGTTCATCTCCTGGTCTATGAAGTACACCATCTCCACAAAAGGGAGGCCGGGGGCAACGATGTTCTTGTCCGAATAAATGTCAATCAGGTTTTGGAATTGCTCACTTCTGCTTTCTGAACTCGCTTCTGCCATTGCAGTACTCTTGCATATCCGAAGCAGCATATCCTCCAACATTTGTGTCTTTGTGGAAAGGCTTTGGCTTACTGCGTGCATGGCAAACTGGGCCTCCCGATTCACAAAGGACCCCATGACATTGATGACCAGCAGCACCAAAATCAGCAGACTGATCAGCAGCGTTACCAAAACGGAACTAACATTCAACCAAATCAATTGGCCCCGCAGCGAAGGGGTGCGTATCCACTTCTCATATAGATCCCGCATGAAAAATACCCCCTTCACTTGCTTTTTTGGTGTGTCTACTGTTATTATAACAGTAAAAGAAACTTTGGACAAGGAGCTGATCATCCATGAAAAAAGTGCTTTTGATGTGCCTTGCAGTGCTCTGTGTTTTTCTGATATTGCCTGGTTGCTCTGCTGAACCGGAGAAGGAAACGGTATCTATCAGCTTTATGCATGGTTGGGGAGGGAGCAGCGCCGATCATATTGGAATGCGCGAGCTGTTTTCGGCTTTTGAGAAAGCAAACCCTGATATTCATATCGCCTACGACACATCGCCAGATCTGGGGATTGTCATGGAAAAGGCTGCGGATATGCTTGCGGTAGATAAAACGCCGAACATTATCAGCACCAACGGGAATGTGCAGTATGTTTCGAGTGCAAAGAAGAAGGGTGTAGCATTAGATCTGATGCCATATCTACAGGAGGATGCGGCATTTGCATCGAACATAAGTCTGCAGATTCTGGAGGCACTTCAGGAGCCGGACGGTACGCTTTACACGCTTCCGGATGCAGTGGAATACATCGGGTACTGGTATAACGCCTCGCTATTCAAACAGGCGGGGATCACAGACACAGGAACGCCGGAAGGGAGCGTAATTCTCCCAAAGACATGGGAGGAATTCTGGTCGGCATGCGATGCATTAGCGGAAATCTCCCCGCAGACAGGCGCGGTGCCAATTCAGCTACAGGTGAGTCAAATGGGGTTCTTTTTGGGGGCAAGGCTGGCCGCCGTGTCGGAGAATTCTTTGGCCTTCATGCAGAAAGAAACCGCTATGTGTGACAGAGAGGACGCGGAGATCGCAGTATCAGAGCTGATCCGCGCACTTTCCTACGATACACAGGGTGGGACAGCTCTGGACATCAGGCAGAACTTCTTCAATGGGAAAAGTGCGATCTATATTGATGGCGTCTGGGCCAATACGGACCTTGTAGAAACAACGACACAGCAGGAGATCCGCTACGCTGCGTTCCCCGGAAGACAAGGAGAAACAATCTCCTACGCCAACCCCGCTACCGGCTATGTCATCAGTAATGTTGGATCTCCGAAACAGATTGATGCGTGTGTGCGCTTTCTGAAATACATGCTTAGTGAAGATGTTCAGGAGCAGATGGTCACAAAAACACATCAGGCACCAAGCAATCCAAAGATTGAAGATGAGTGGATTCGTGAAAGAGTGCCTATCCTGGCAGATGCCGTGCAAGTCTGTAAAGAGGCCGATCAGCAAATACTGACGCTATACTCCGTCCTTCCGGTTAAATCCTTTGCCAATCTTGAGCAAAGGCTGGAGGAACTGCTACGAGACGAGTCCGGGCAGCAATCTATTGTAGCTATCATAACAGATTCTGATTAGGGGTACGCCAAAAGGTAAAAAAACACAAGATCGGAAGAGCA
>OLNO01000979.1_pt1 | contig 25842 bp, 18 predicted proteins | sample 1672861 | NCBI WGS metagenome assembly OLNO01 (sample SAMEA3136731, study PRJEB25190) | human gut metagenome | reverse complement strand
TTGGTTGGCTCGTCAGCAACGAGGGCTTCCAGGACGGCACCCCCGGCGAGCGCCTCTCGGGATGGGGTTACGAGTACCTCCAGACCCTGTCGTACTATACGCCCGGCTGGCAGTACGAATACGTCTCCGGCACCTTCACCGAACTTATGGACATGCTCGAGGCGGGCGAAATCGACCTCATGCCCAACATCTCCTACTCCGAGGAACGCGCCCAAAAGCTGCTCTTTTCCTCGAACCCCGAGGGCACCGAGCGCTACTACATCTATGCCAGGCCCGATCGCGACGATCTAGCCAAGGGTGACCCCCAAGCGCTCCAAGGCCTTACCATCGGCTGCAACCCCGGCGTTATGCAAACCTTCGTTGGCCAGCAGTGGCTCGCCAACGAAGGAATCACCTGCACATACAGGGAGTATGACGGAGGATCCGATCTCTTTGACGCGCTCGCAAACGACGAAGTCGATGCCGTCATCATGAACGACACGCTCTCGTCGCCCGATGCGTCACCCATGTTCTACGTTGGTTCGAGCGACTACTACTTTGCCGTCCCCAAAAGCCGCCCCGACCTAAGGGACGACATCAATGCCGCCATGTCGGCAATCGCCCGCGTCAACCCACGCTATATCGACGAAGTCAAATCTAACTACTCGGTCAAAAACAGCGGTTCATCATCGCTCAACGGCCCCGAACGTTCCTGGCTCAAAGCAAATGACAACACCATCACGCTCGGCTACATTACGGGCAAACTCCCCTGCTGCAACGAGAACGAAGACGGCGAAATGGAAGGCTCGCTCGCATCGCTTGCGACGACGTTGCACGATAAATTTGGCATTACGGTCAAAACCGTCGCCTTTGATAGCTACAAGATGATGTCAAAGGCTCTGTCAAAGGGAAGCATAGACGTTGCGCTGCCGGTATACCGAGATTACTGGGTTGCCGAGCAATCAGGCGTTGTGCAGTCGGCATCGTTGGGGACCGTGTCCCTCACCGCCATCCACACCGGCAGCGACCTGAACAAAGACCTTCAGAACATCGCCTGTACCAAATCATCGTTTGTCAACAAAAATGCACTTGAAAGCCTGTTTCCCACAGCGACCGTGACCGAATACCAATCCGACGATGAAGCGTTCGACGCCCTCAGGAAGGGAACGGCGCACTGCATCGTCGCTCCCAGCTCACGCATAAAAACCATCGGCGACCGTTATGATCTCGAAGGTTACGAGACGGCCGAGCTCCCTGACACCTGTGAGCTCTCGTGCTGGATTTCGCGCGGAAAGCCCGAGCTGCTGGGAATCGTCAACAAGGGTATCATCAATGCCGGAGAATCGCTCTCCGCAAGCAATTACTCCTCCACGTCGTACACGGCCCAGGAATCCAACACGCTTCAATTCCTTTATCGCAACCGTGCCGCCGTTGCAGCTGCCCTCATCGGTATGTTGTCGGTCGGTATCGTCCTGCTCATCTGGGCGCTCGTGCGCGCTCGAACCGAGCGCAAAAAAGCCGACGCTGCCAACGCCGCTAAGACGGCATTCCTCACGCGCATGAGCCACGACATCCGAACGCCGCTCAACGGTATCCTGGGCCTTATCGAGATCGAGGAATTGAAGGAAGGCGATATCCAGGTCGCCCGCGAGAGCCGTGCCAAGGCGCGCGTTGCCGCCAATCACCTGCTCTCGCTGATCAACGACATCCTCGAGATGGGCAAAATCGAAGACCGCAAGCTAACACTGGAGCATGCGCCTTTTAACCTCAAAGAGCTCTGTGACGATACACTGGTGCTGTGCAAGCTCCGCGCGTCCAGTAACGCCATCACAATGCAGGACAATAGTCTGCCGTACGCCACGGGGCCATACATGATCGGCAGTCCCACCCATATCCGACAGATCATGATCAACCTGTTAGACAACAGCATTAAGTACAACAAGCACGGCGGCTCCGTCACCTTTAGCTCAAATACCAAGCCACTCGATAACGGGCGCGCGCTCTTTTGCTTTAGCGTTTCGGATACCGGCATTGGTATGACTCCCAAGTTTTTAAAGCATATCTATGAGCCGTTTGCCCAAGAAGGTGACGATGCGCGCAGCAAGTTCCAAGGAACCGGCATGGGCATGCCAATCGTCAAGTCGCTTATTGAACTGATGGGCGGCACCATCGAAGTCACCAGTGAGCTCCATGTGGGCACCTCGTTCTACGTGGAGATTCCGCTCGATATCGACGAGAATCCCCAGGCGCGGGCGAATACGGTTGAGAGTGCGCCCGACTGCTCGCTCGCCGACATGAACGTGCTGCTCGCCGAAGACAACGAATTGAATGCCGAGATTGCCCAGGCGCTGCTAGAATCCGAGGGCGTCGTGGTCACCCGCGCCGCCAACGGCAACGAAGTCGTCGATCTGTACCTATCGCATCCCGCCGGCAGCTTCGATGCGATCCTGATGGACATTATGATGCCGGACATGGACGGTTACGAGGCAACCCGCGCGATTCGCCTGAGCGAGAAGGTCGATGCAGCCGATATCCCCATCATCGCGCTCACCGCCAATGCCTTTGCCGAGGACGCCAAGGCGGCACACGACGCCGGCATGAACGCCCATCTATCCAAACCGCTCGACTTTAACAAGCTCAAAAACATACTCGCCCGCATCAAGAAAAACGGATCCGTTTCGCTATAGTTTGTGCTCAACCACCACGCACGACCAGAAAGGAATCCAACGATGTTTAGACCCTTACGTCGAAAGAAACGCGCCATCACTGACGAGGAAGCGCGCGAACTGCTCACTACCTGCAAGCGCGGCGTCTTTGCCGTCAACGGCGACGATGGCTACCCGTACGCCATTCCCGTCAACTACTTCTTTGACGCCGAGCACGACAAGATCTATTTCCATGGCGCCAAAGCCGGCCACAAGGTCGACGCACTCAAGCGCGATGACAAGGTCTGCTTTACCGTATACGGCAACGAGTGGTACCAGGACGGTGACTGGGCTCCCTACGTTATGAGCACCGTCGTCTTTGGCCGTTGTCGCCTGGCGAATGACACCCCCGCGTTTATCGAGGACAAAGTCCGCCAGCTCGCCCTTAAGTACTACCCTTCTGCCGAAGAAGTCGAAGAGGAAATCGCCAAAGACATCAAGGGCGTCCAGCTCTACGAGATTTCGATTGAGCATCTTTGCGGCAAGCAGATTCAGGAAAAATAAACCTCCGCAGCAGGTCTGCGCCCAATGGTTACAGATGCCTTACCACACGGGGCCTTCCAGCCGACTTGGCAGAAGACCCCGCATGCAGTGCTCACTTACCGTGCATTAAAAACGTAGCGGTCCAGGCGGTCGCACGCTTCCCTTACGCGCGAAAGCGGCAGCGCCAGATTCACGCGAATGTGGCAGGGCCCGTGGAACGGGCGGCCGTCCTGATATCCCACGCCTACGCGCGCCCCCTCGTCGAGCAGCCACTGAATATCGCGGCCATGCTCGCGGCACCACTCGGTGCAGTCCAGAAACACCATGTACGTGCCCTGCGGACGCGAATAGGACACGCCCTCAAAATGCTCGTCCACGTAATTGCAGAAGTACTCGATATTGCCGGCAAGCACCTGGTTGAGCTCGTCCACCCACTCGTAGCCCTGCGGCTGGTAGGCACCGATAAGCGCATGCATAGAGAGGACGTTCATCTCGTTGTAGTGGGTCTTGTCGGACACGGCGCACACGCGGTCGCGCAGCGTCTCGTTATAGATGATGTGGTAGCTGCCGACCAGGCCCGCCAGGTTGAACGTCTTGCTGGGCGCATAGAGGGCAACCGTGCGCATGCGGGCGTCCTCGCTTACCGACTGCGTCGGAATATGCTTGTGTCCCGGCAGGATGATATCGGACCAAATCTCGTCCGAGATCACCACGCAATCGTGCTGGCGGTAGATGTCCATGGCGCGCTCGATCTCGTCACGCTCCCATACGCGGCCGCAGGGATTGTGCGGTGAGCAGAACACCGCGGCATGGATGTGGTTTTGGGCGAGTTTGCACTCCATGTCCTCAAAGTCCATGCGCCACACGCCCTGGTCGTCGAGTTTAAGCGGGCTGTGGACAATGCGATAGCCCGCAGCTTCGATGGACTTGGTAAAACCAATGTAGGTGGGGCTATGGACCAGCACTGCATCGCCCGGCTGGACATACGCGCGCAGCGTCGACACGACACCGCCCAGCACGCCGTTTTCGTAGCCGATATGTTCAGGGCGCAGGCCCTCGACGCCATTGCGGCGGCTCTGCCATTCGATGATGCGGTCGAAGTACTCGGCGCGCGGGTTAAAGTAGCCAAACATGGGATGCTGAGCGCGCTGAATGATGTGCTCCTGGACCGTGGGCACCGTGGCGAAATTCATGTCGGCCACCCACATGGGAATGCGGTCGAAGCCCTCGTCGGGTGCGTTCGGAGCCATGCCGGGGATCTCGCCCCAAGAGTCAACGGCGATGGAGTCCATGCCGTGGCGGTCGATAAGCGAGCTAAAGTCGTATTTCATGCTGAACTCCCGTGCAAAGTGATTGTTTTGGTAGGCGTTATTGTCCACCAGCACGGGCGATTTTGGCATGGGGTTTGGCGCTTAATTTGACGGGTGCGGACGAATGGCTGGTTAGTCTTGCGCGTCGTTGACGGCGACCACGGTTAGCTGGGTTTTATCGACCGTAAAAGATATGTCAAGCCCGGCGAAGGCCAGATGATAGACGCGGTTTGGCTCGTGCTTGCTGCCCGCGCGGCGCGGATCTTGGCGAAGAACCTCGACCAGACCGGGGAGCTTTGCGGGCGGGACCATGTCTTGAAGAGCCTGCGGGAACTCAACATCGAGCTCTTGCCACGGAGCATCCTCAATCCAGCCGCCCGTTGCATCCGGGTGACAGTCCGCAAACGGAATGTAGGGCTTAATGTCGTAGATGGGCGTGCCGTCGCGCAGGTCGGCCCCCAGCACATGAATGATGGGGCCATCATCGGTGAACTCGACACGATCGAGCTTGACGCAGGTAAGCCCGATGGGATTAGGGCGAAACGGACTGCGCGTGGCAAAGACACCCACGCGCTCGGCTCCGCCCAGACGCGGCGGGCGCACGGTCTTCGACCACTTGGCATTGGTGCCGGACCTGTCCTGCGACTTGGCATCGGCAGCTATGTCCTTAGCCATGCCGCCGGGCGTTCCGTTTTCGAAGCGCCACAACAGCCATAGGTGAGAGAAGGAGTCCAGGCCCTCAACCGCTGCGTTGGAGGCAAATTCCGGCTCAAAGACGATGCGTCCCTGCAGATGAGGCGCCAAAAAGCTGTTGCGCGGAATGCCGAACTTCTGCGGCAGGTCGGTATGTATGTGTGCGATAGGTTCCATGCCGGTCATTGTACGGCATGGAGGTGTGGGGCGTTGCGCGCAATTCCTCGCCGCGGTCCCCGTCGTGCAACCAACGGTTGCTTGGAAGGGCGCCTGCCGCCGCGTATGCTTAAGCCATCAACCAGCAGAAAGGAGCCGCTATGGCCTTTGCAGAAAAGCTCATCGCTGTCCGTCGCGCCCATCGCCTTACCCAAGAGCAGCTCGCCGCCAAGCTCTTCGTCACACGCCAAGCCGTCAGCCGTTGGGAGCGCGGCGAGGTCACACCGGGCATCGACATGATGAAGCTCATTGCGGCGAGCCTCTGTCTCACCTGCTCGAAATGCCCGAGCACTATTGCCAGAGCTGCGGCATGATACTCACGCCCGACGACTGCGGCACCGATGCCACGGGCGCCACGACCGACCATTACTGCAAGTGGTGCTACGACCACGGCAGGTACACCTACGACACCACGATGGAGGCAATGATCGAGGATTGTGCCCCGCGCCTGGCACAAAACACCGGCATGTCGCTCGACGAAGCCGTCTCGCTCATGGGCGCCGTCCTGCCACAACTGGAGCGCTGGCGCACCGTGCAGGAAAACGAGGAGCGCTACGGTGCCGAGGCGCGGGCGCGCTATGGCGACGAGGTGATCGACGCAGCAAACGAAGCGCTGCTGGACATGGACCCCGAGACATGGAACGACATGAAGGAACTTGAACGCGCTGTTCTGGGCCAGCTTTCGATTGCCATGGGCATTGGCGACCCAGAGAGCAACGAGGCCCACAAACTTGTCGCAATGCACCGTCGATGGATTGCCCTTAACTGGGGACACGAGCCCCAAGACGAAGCATACCTGGGCCTCGCCCACGGTTATCTTGCCGACCAGCGCTTTGTTGACTACTACGACAAGCCCTGCGGCACCGGAGCCACGGCGTTTCTGATCCAGGCCATCGAGTCGTCGTTGACGCGCGCATAGACCGCGGCGGCTTTGGGTATTTCAATCAAAACCTCAACCGATTGGAGACCTATGGCTACTAATCACGAGCTCGCGCTGTACGTTATGACCGGCTGCCCGTATTGCTTAAAGGTCAAGCACTTTTTGGCCGATAACGGCGTGACCATTCCCGAGCGCAATATCTCGACCGATTCCGATGCCGAACAGACACTCATCGCCGTCGGCGGAAAACGCCAGGTTCCCTGCCTGTTCATCGACGGCAAACCACTCTACGAATCGAGCGACATCATCGCGTGGGTGCAGGAAAACCTGCTCTAGTACGCACGCTCTGTCCGTCCAGGGCCCCAACACATACGACCCAAACATGTACACCAGCATCCAAAGTCGACATTTTTCGACATCTTTGGATGCTGGTGTACATGTTTTTGCTACATAGTCGTTGGGGACGTCCTTAAATGACCAGTCGTTAAAGAACGCCCCCGATGACTAGTTAGCCGTGGAAGCGAGCTGTGGGTGCAAGCGGCTGTTCACGGAAGACGCGCTCGACGGCAGCGCGGTATTCGTCGACCTTTTTGGTCTTGCGTACGATCTTGTGGACGGTAGCGGGATCAGCGAAAGCGCACTTGGCGTAGAACCACCACTCCTTCATGCGGAAGACCGCATTGCCGCCAATCTCTTCTGCATATGCCGCAAACAGCGTGTCGTGGAAGCGCTGCAGCTCAGCAGCCGTTGCAGCAGGGCCGCCCTTGACCATGCGAGCCAGAGCGGGGTTCGCGAGCAGGCCACGCCCCAACATCACATGGCGCGTGCCGGGATAGGCCTCCACCAGCGCGTCCATATCCTCAAGATCAAAAATGTCACCGTTATAGGCCACGGGGAACGGCGCACGCTCCAGCGTCTCGCCATAAAACTCTTTGCGCGGCAAGCCCGTATAGCGGTCCTTCTGTACGCGCGGATGCACGATCAGCTCTGCCAACGGCATGCGGCAATACAGATCGAGCACGCGCTCGTATTCGTCGTCATTCTCCAGCCCCAGCCTGGTCTTTACCGACACCGGCAACGGCGACCGCTCGCACACATCGCTTAAGAACGCCTCGAGCTCGTCGAGATTGCGCAAGAAACCCGAGCCCTTGCCCTTGGCGACAACCGTTCCCGAAGGGCAACCCAGGTTGAGATTGACCTCGCGGTAGCCCATGTCGGCGAGCACCTGTGCCGCCCACACAAACTCGTCCGCGTTCTTGGACATCAGCTGAGGCACCACGTTGAGCCCCTGGTTATTGGCAGGATCGATCTCCTTAAACGCCTTGCCGCCAAAGCGGTTTCCCACCCGCGGCGGCGGCAAAAACGGCGTGTAATAGCAATCGAGCGCACCGAAGCACTCCGCATGCACGCGACGGAACACATGCCCGGTAATCCCCTCCATAGGGGCCAGCGAAAGGATCATCTACTCTTCTCTCATATCAACACAACAAAGGGGCCGTCCCTTTGTCACATGCATTATGCCTTGCGCTTCAGGCGATTCACAAGGAAGAGGTAGCTACTGAACGATGACCACCCTCCAGCCGCACCCCATACAACGAGGTTTAATACTTTTCCCGAGAAGTGAACGAGTGAAAACGGGCCCCCGAAGCATCGGCACTTTCGAGATGCAATTTCCTGCGGTTTTGCCAGCCAAATCCCGCGGGTTTGACGTCTAAAAATGTCGATGCTTCGGAGGTCCAAGTATGGCCGTTCACTTCTCGGAAAAGTATTAGACCTCGATTTACATGCCACTCAATGTGACAAAGTGGCTGCTCCTTTGTCACATTCGATGAAAAAGGGCACCGATGTTAGTCGATGCCCCAAAGCGGCTGCAGGTTAAGCCCTACAGCGTATGTCTAAGACGAATCGAACTATTCGTCCCAGGAGAGGTTCTTACCAGTCTTTTTTGCCAGCAGCAAGAACAGGCCGATAATAACGTTGCATGCGATGCAGAAGATGAAGACGCCCTGGAAGGAGCCGACAAGCTCATAGACCTTCATCATAACGGGCATGCCAAAGGCGCCGACGATATAGCCCACGGAGCAGATCAGCGCGAAGATGCGACCGAAATCGCGGGAGCCAAAGACATCCATAACCAAAACGGTCAGGGCAGTGCCAGCGATGACGTACATTACGTCGTTCACGCCTGCTGCGAGGATGCTGAGCGTCGAGTTGCCGCTGCTCATCATGAGCATGACAAAGGAGAGGATGGAGACAGCGAGCCAGCCCAGAATGGCCTTCGTGCTGCCGAACCTATCGCAAGTGGTGCCGACGATCGGATTGAGGAACAGATCGAAGAGCGATGCAGCGGATACCATGAAGCCGCCCACCATGGGGCTAAAACCAACCTCGGAAGCATACGTCGGGAAGAGCTGGTTCATGCAGCAAGTGAGCTGAACGAGACAGAGGAAGCCGATGCAGAAGAAGAAGGCAGGCGACTTAATGGCGCGCGCATAGCTAACGCCACGCGTGCTATCCTCGGTCGTCTCCTCGGTCTCGGTGACCGTCTCGCCCTCGACGTAGCCATAGGGCAGCATGCCCTTGTCCTGAGGCTTATAGCGAATAATCAGGACGGAAGCGGGGAGAATGAGCACGGCGGAGACGCCAGCGAGCACCAGATAGCCAGTCCTCCAGCCAGCGGCCTCGATGACAGAGGTGATGACGGGGCTCATGATGAGCATGTAAATCGAGTTCACTGCCCAAGCGAGACCGATTGCCAGGCCACCAGATTTTTTGAACCACTGGTCAATAACGTCGGACATGGCGACGCCGGTGGTGAAGGCGAAGCAAACGCCAATCAGGGCGCCAGCGGCGATGAACATCCAGACTTCGGTGTAGAAGGCCATGCCTGCGCCGGCAGCAAGCAAAATAAGCTCGACAACGGGGAGCCAAACCTTGCCAACGACCTTGGGAATGAGTTTTCCGACAAACGGAAGAGCTGCCGCAAGACCAATGAGCGTTGCGGTGAAGTAATACGAGAAGATGGAATAGTCAAACCCGAACTCCTCGCACACGGGCGCGACGAAGGAGCCCGCGATGACGCTATAGGATCCGGTCGTGCCAGCAGACATAAGGCCGAGCGCGATTACGAGAACCCATGCGTAAACCTTGCTGCTCTTTAACTTTGCATTTTCCATTGATACAGCTCCTAGAGACCCAGAAGGGCACACATAACGGCCTTGATGGTGTGCTGACGGTTCTCTGCCTCACGGAAGATGACCGAAGCGTTGGCCTCAAAGCACTCGTCGGCAATCTCAAAGCCCTCGGTGATGATTTCGCGATGGAGGTCGTTCTTGCACTGGTCGAGGAGCATTTTGCCGACACGGTGATCTGCGTTATGGACAGAGGGAAGCTCATGCATGCAGAAGATGTCGGGATTGTTGGTGCGCTTGCACAGCTCGCTGGTGACGCGATAGGGGTACAAAGACTCGGCATCGCCCAGCCAGGAGTTGTAGTCGTCGGGATCCAGAACCTCTTCGCCGCACTCGGGGTTGATGTAGCGCCACTCCTCGGTAACGATAACGTCAACGCCATCCAGGGCATCGAGGTCAGAGGTGATGGTAAAGGTCCTATTGGGAGCGTACTTGGCGTAGCAGGCCTCCACCTCTTCGATCATTTCCTTGCACATCTGATGACGGAGGTCGTCGGGGCCGATGGCGAGGAAGTCCATGTCGAGCATAGCGCACAGACGGCCATACCACACCGGGGCGCCGGCGCAGTTGCCAACGAAAGCCATCTTCTTGCCGCGGCTCGTACGCAAACCGCCCCATTGCTCTTCCATCGTAAGAGCGTCAGCGAGCATCTGAGTCGGGTGATCGCCGAGAGTAAGGGCATTGATGACCGGGATGTCAACCAGGTCGGCGACGTCATAGAGGAACTGCTCGTCCTTCTGTGCGCGATAGACGATGAGATCATACATGCCGTTAAAGACGCGCATGGCGTCCTTGACGGTCTCGCAGTCACCCATGTGGGAGTTGGTCAGATAAGTGAAGCCCATGCCCAAATCGTTGCAGGAGGTCTCGAATGCGCAACGAGTACGGGTCGAGCCCCACTCAAAGTTGGCGAGGACGTTTTTGCCGGGGAAGTAGCGCTGGTCGACACCAGACTTCTTCTGAGCCTTAAGGTTCCAGGCAAGATCGATGAGATAGCGGAAATCCTCGGAGGAGAGATCATGGATGTTGATGTAGTCGCGACCGCGGAGGCTGTTGTTCATGCCTATTTCCTTTCGAATTATTATCATAATTATTGTTGAATGTGTCCCCGAGGAAAACACGGATATCCCTCGGGGAGCGGTACATGTGGCACCTAAGCCAAAGAGCGCAGGCTCTAAGGCTCACTAACGACTGGCCGCCACGTCCTTAGTCCAGCAGTGCACGCCGCCGCCGGACAGGTTAAGCGCGAGGGAATCAATCATGATGACCTTGCGATCGGGGAAGCAGCTCTCAAGAACTGCCTTGGCCTGCTCATCCTTCTCTTTCACGACCTCGCTCATGCCCTCGTGGTAATAACGCTGGCCAAGAACGACGCCGTTGCAAATCAGGAAGTTGCAGTAGCTCGCTGCGGCGTAGAAGTGGACGGGGCCCTCGGGCCAGGGGGTGCCATCCATAAACTTGCCGCCCATTTCGTCGATGAAGCCCTTATAGAGCTCGTAATCTTCATCGCCAGGGGCGATAACGACTTCAATAGGCTCGGCGGTGGGCATACGAACGATCTCGAAGGGCTTGCCCTCCCAGTCCGTTTCGTTGCTCAGGATCTCGTAGGCTGCCTCAATGCGGCGACGAGACTCTGCTCCAGCCTTGCTCGAGGCTGCCTCTTCATCGGACACCTCGGCAAGAAGAATCTTGTTCGGAGTGATAAAGCGACACATCTCATCAATGTGAGCTGCAAAGCTCATGCCAAAGACGGGAGTTCCGTCTTCCTTCTCGTCGAGGATGCCCAGTCGATAGTCGTCGTCCTCGAGCATAGGCTGCGGAAGCCAGATAACCTTGTTGAGGTTGTAGATGCGCTTATACTCGGCCTCTACTTCCTCTTTCGTGAACTCGGGATTACGCTTGCGGCATTCCGTGTCCTCGATGGCGATCAGAGTGCCGTGACCGTCAAACTCGCGGTCGCCGCCCTCCGAAACCATTTCGGAATTGACGATATCGAAGCAACCGAGCGCAACCGCCATGTGAACGGCTGCCTTACGTGCGGACTGGCACTCCGGGGAGTTCTTGTCCCACACGCCGTAATAGGTCCAAGCGGGGTTGACCATATAAGAATGGCCCTTGTCGTCGACCATGATGCTGGGACCGTTGTCGCGGACATAGAAGTTGGAGTCTTCGAACTGCGTGATCTCGATGCGATCGAGATCAACCCCCTCCTCCTTCAGGCGCGAGCAAGCCTCCTCATAGGAGCCGGGGGTGCCGCAATTGAGGTTGACCGTAACGTCGCCATACTCGAGCAGAGCCTTGATCACGTCAACGCAGGGCTGGCGGTTATCGTAGCCCTCTGCACGGATGTAATCGGGAAGCCATGTCACATAGACGTTGGAGCGCTTCTCGAACTCGCCCGGCATACGATAGTTCTCGTACATGGTTGGTCCTTCCGTCGGGTTTCCCGCGATGCTGTCCGGCCGCGACAATAGCGGGGTTTCACCTGCTATAGTACTACTATACCTACCGTTCGGTAGATAATTTTGAATAATTGCCGCTCGCCTACTGATACATACCGTTCGCCGTATATAGTGGTCATGTTTGGACACGAATTGATGTTCCGTTGCCATCCTTAATAATGTTGGTAGTGCGGAAGTGATTTGCAATGGAGAAATGCAGCGTGAGCACAAGAAAAAAAATATTGGACGCAATGTACGATCTTGTGGCAGAAGTCGGTTATGACAAAGCGTCTATAGGAAAGATTTGCGACTTTGTCGGTATATCCAAGCCGTCGGTGTACTACTACTTTCCCTCAAAAGAGGAGATTTTCACTACGCTCTTGGACAGCATGTTTCCGACCATTGACTATCAGCGCGACTACTCGCTAATAGTCGATAGGGACGGGTTCAAGGCCGCGCTTATCGAGCTCGGCAATTCAGTTATAGGTGGCTATCGAAGCGATGAAAAGCGCCGGCGCGTGCTGGCCGAGGTTAGCGTTCAAGCAAATCGAATTCCTGCAGTTCAGGAACGTCAAGCGACGGCGACCAAACGAACCATGGATGCGCTTAAAGACATCCTTCTTCATGGTGTAGAGATTGGCGCGTTTTCCGATAGCGCCGACGTAATGCTCTACGTACAAATTCTTTATACCGTTCTGGAGGGAGCAAGCAATACGGTCGCTCAAGGTGAGGATATTGATGAGAAAGCGGTTTGGGCGGGAATAGTCGAGCTTATGTTCAAATAGACCAGCCAAGCTGAAGCGCATGTTGGCGCCCATGGTGCCTGCGGGCAACCTTTAAAACGAAAACAGGGGTCGACTCCAATCTGGCTTGGAGTCGACCCCTGTTGCGTGGCAATCTATGCCGGTGCAATCGGCGCTTATTACTTTTCAGCAGCCTTATTGAGAAAGCCGGAAACGATAGCAAACGCAGCAATCATAAGGTTGCAGGCAATGCAGAAGATAAATACTCCCTGGAATGACCCTGCCATGCCGTAAACCTTCATCATGACCGGCATTCCAAAAGCACCGACGACATAGCCCGCTGAGCAAACGATCGAATAGATCCTTCCAAAATCGCGTGATCCAAAGAGCGAGAGGAGAAGCATCGGCATTGCGGTTCCAACGATGGCGAACATGACATCGTTTACACCAGCTGCAATGATGGAAACGGTCTCATTGCTTCCGCCAATGATAAGAAGCAGGAATGAAAGAATGCTGACACCTGTCCATGCGACCGTTGCTTTAATAGCGCCAAGCTTGTCGCATGTTTTGCCCACGAAGGGATTTAGGAAGATATCGGAGAGTGAAGCTGCCGAGACCATTAAGCTTCCTACGATAGGATTGAAACCGACCTCGCTTGCATAGGTTGGAAACAGCTGGTTCATGCAGCAGGTGAGCTGCGCCACGCAAAGCAAGAGGACACAGAGAATAAAAGACGGCGTTTTCGCGGCATCGCGGAGTGCCATGCCCGAAAGGACATCTTCCTGCTCATCGGCGCTGCAGCTCTCATGGGTTTCGGAGGCGGTCTCTCCGTACGGAAGCATATTGCGATCAGAGGGGTTAAGGCGAATGATAAATGCGCTTGCAGGCAAAATCATAGCTGCAGAAACGGCCGCAAGCACGATGTATCCCGTACGCCAGCCTTGCTGCTCGATGACCAGCGTAATGACAGGACTCAATAACAGCGTGCAGAGAGAATTAACGCCCCAAGCGAGGCCGATGGCGAGACCGGACGATTTGCTGAACCATTGGTCAATGACATCGGACATGCAGACGCCCGTTGTAAACGAAAAGCAGATGCCGATCACTGCGGCGGAGACGGTGAACATCCAGACCTCGGTGTAGAACGCCATTGCGGCGCCGGCGGCAATAAGGACGAGTTCAATGCAAATATGCCATGGTTTGCCGATTACTTTTGGAATGAAGCGACTCAAAAGCGGAAGCCCAAGCGCAAGGCCAAGAAGAATCGCGGTGAAATAGAAAGAAAAAGAAGTGTAGTCAAAGCCCAGATCTTCACATACTGGAGCAACGAATGAGCCGGCAATAATGCTATATGTGCCAGTTGTTCCGGCGGACATTAAGCCGAGCGCAATAACGACGACCCAAGCAAATGCGCCGCTTTCACGGAGACAATCTTTTTTGGCTGGTGTGGTGAGAGTCATGGTTGCTCCATTTCTATCGGCAATACATCCTATATGCCTACCGATAGGTATATAAACCAGAGGACTCTTCGTCAAGCATTAAGCGGGGAGAGGGAGTTCTTAACCTGCCGAACGGTAATTAGACCCCGTTTTCGCAAGGGCCTCAATGCGACAAAGGGACTGTCCCTTTGTCGCATTATTCGGAGCGCAGGGCTTCGACGGGGTCCTTCTTGGATGCGCTGCGAGCAGGCAGCAGGCCGGCAACGACCGTCAACAGCACCGAAATCGCGATGAGTACCAGCGCATCCTGCACGGGCAGGCTCATCAGGTTGGGAACCTGTTTGACCGCAAGTGCCCAGGCATTGACCGGGAAACTCACGAGCACCACGACGACAATGGCAAAGACGCCGGCAATGAGGCCCTCGATAAAGGTCCCGGCGTTGAACACGTTTGCCACGTTACGCTTCGACGCGCCAATCGCGCGCAGGATGCCAATCTCCTTTTTGCGCTCCAGCACGCTGATGTACGTGATGATGCCAATCATGATGGAGCTCACCACCAGGCTGATACTCACGAATGCGATGAGCACCAAGCTGATGGTATTCACGATATCAGTCACCGAGCCCATGATGATGCCCATGTAGTCGGTGTACGAGATTGCCTGCTCGTCGTGGCCGGCGGCTTTGACCTGCTTGTTGTACGCATCGATATGGTCGAGTACGCGCTCCTTGGCCTCAAAGTCACGCGGGAAAATCTTGACCGAGATGGGGTCCGCCTCGTCCGCATAACCCAGTGTGGTCAGGTTGTTGTCATAGGTAAGCTGCGATGCCTTGGCATAACTCATCATGAGCGAACTCAGATCCTCGGCGTCCATGTTGAAATGGATGGCACGAGCAAAGGCGCTCGCATCCACGTGCATGGCGCTCGCCAAGTTGGCAAAACTCGAAGACATCTGCGTCGCCATCTGGTCCATAAGCCCCGCTGCGCCCGCCTTGAGCTGGGACGATACCGTCGACGCTATCTGCTCGCTAATTGTCTTCATCATCTGATCCATAGCCCGCTGCAGATACGGAGCCAGCTGCTTTTGCACATAGTCGGTCATCACCTGCTGCAGGCGCTCGGCCAGGGCATCGCCGCCGAGCGCTTTTAGCTGGGCAAGGATTTGCTGGGCCGTGGCATCATTCTCAAGATACGTCGAGAATGCGGCGGCGAGCTTTGACGCGTCCTTAAGATTATCGGGCGACAGCGCCTTAAACTGATCAGACTGCAAAAAGCCCTCAAACAGCTGGTTGGCTAGTGTTCCCACCTGCTGCATTTGCTCGGGCGTGAGTTCCAGACCGTCAAAGATACCCGAGAAATCTGGGGTTGGCGCTTTTGCCATGATGTCGCTGAAGTCGATGTCCTTGCCAACGCCCGAAAGGTCAATGTCCAGCCCGGACAAGTCAAGACCCGACAGGTCCATACCGCCGGCAACACCCGAGAGCGCGGAGGTATCGAACGAGAACGCGCTCTTGAGCGCCGCCTCGTCCACACTGAACATGCTGCCCAGATCAACGCCCTGCTTGGCCTCGCCTTGCAGTTCGTCGAAGGTTTTGCCCGTAAAGACATCCGTCTCGGGGTGGGCAAACTGCTCCTGCACAATCTGCGAATTTGCGGCGCGCTCCATAAGCTGGCGAGTCAGCGCATGCGTGTAGGCAATGCCCGGGGACAACGCGCTCGCGTTGGCGGTCTCGTTGGGTCGCACCACGCCCACAATGTGCACGTCGATACCGTCGGCAACCTTGGCGGCCATAAAGTCGGTGTCGCCAGACATATCGGTCCATATGCCGGTCTCTTCGTTTTTGCGATACGCATCGGCCGGCGACAGCACCTTAAACGTCGTGGACAGCGCATCGTCGTAGGTAAATTCGGTGCCGGTCTCGGGCGTTTCGACCCCACCGTCAGCCGTCATAGCGCTGTTTACCAGATCGTTGAGCTCATTGATATCCAGCGCGCCGATGCTGTAGAGCGTGTAGTCGCCCACCGTGCCACGACTCGAGAGCACCATCACGGCTTCGTTGGCAGACGTGGGCCAATGACCGGCGACGACATCGTACTGGCTGTCGAGCAGGCTCTGGTCGTCAATCATCTCGTTAAAGACCGAGGTTCCCATGGATTCCATGCTCACCGTTGCCGCCGAACTCGCGCCTCCGCTCATGGCCTCGGTCATAGCGTTGGGAACAAGCCGGACGGGCTTCTCATCGCCCTTGCCGGCACGATAGACAACCGGCGATACACCGTAGCCGTACTGGATGGCGTTGACTTCTTTATCGATGCCGTCGCCACCGGCATCGAGCCATGCCTTAAAGCTCGTCATGTCATTGGACTTAACGCTCGCAAACATATCCTTTACGGCCGTGACCACGGGAATCTTATCGGTTCCCTTAGCTTTGCCGCCGGCGCTGTCGTCGGACGAATCCACGTTTTCAGGCGAGCCATCATCCGCAGCCCCCTGCCCGCCCATCATGGACGACAGGTCGTAGTCCTGCTTGGAGATGGTAAGCGGGTAACTCGAGAGCGTATCCTCCTCGACCTTTTTGATGTAGCCGTTTACGCCGTTGGACAGCGCCAGAATCGCCGCGATACCGATAATGCCAATCGAACCTGCAAAGGCAGTCATGGCCGTGCGACCCTTTTTGGTCATGAGGTTTCGGGCAGAAAGCCCCAGCGCCGTCACAAAGCTCATCGAGGTTTTGCGCGTAGGCTTGGCCTCGCGGCGCGTGGCGTCAGCGACATCGAAAGGATCGGAATCGTCGGTGATCTTGCCGTCTGCCAGGTTGACGATACGCGTGGCGTATTGATACGCCAGCTCGGGATTGTGCGTGACCATAATAACCAGGCGGTCGCGCGCCACGTCCTTGAGCAAGTCCATGACCTGCACGGACGTTGTGGAATCCAAGGCGCCGGTCGGCTCGTCGGCCAGCACAATCTCGGGGTCGTTGATCAGGGCGCGGGCGATGGCCACGCGCTGCATCTGTCCGCCCGAAAGCTGACTCGGGCGCTTGTTAACATGCTCGCCCAGGCCAACTTTCTCCAACGCCTCGCGCGCACGCTGGCGGCGCTCGGCATGCCCCACACCCGTGAGCGTAAGCGCCAGCTCCACGTTTTCCAAGATGGTCTGATGCGGAATGAGGTTATAGCTCTGGAACACAAAGCCGATGCGGTTGTTGCGATAAGCATCCCAATCGCGGCCGCAGAAGTCCTTGGTCGAGATGCCGTCAATCAGCAGGTCGCCAGAATCAAAGTGATCAAGCCCGCCGATAACGTTGAGCATCGTGGTTTTACCCGAGCCCGAGGGACCCAGAATGGCCACAAACTCGAAAAGATAGGCTCACGCTGTCGAGCGCCACCTGCGTAAACGACTGCGTGACGTACCTTTTGCAAATACCTTTGAGCTCCAGCATGGACGGCAACCTCTCCCGCGCGGGCACGTTCACCCGCTCTCCTCCGCCGTTCGTATTCGACGCGTTTGTCCTACTCTATCCCCATTTTTGCCGGCGCCAGTGAGGAATGTAGGGAACCGCATCAAAAAACGAACGGGACGGTGCCCAAAAGAAGAGGTCCCGAACGGGACCTCTAAATGGTGGAGATTATCTTAAAAGGCAGCGGACTACTCCGCACAGCGGCGCACGATCCTCGCCATGCTTTACGCGTTTTTTACTGCTCGCTATTCGCAATCGCCTGGTCGATAAGCTTGTTGAGTGCATCGCGCTGTTCGGCAGAAGTGATGCCGCCAACGATCGGGTCTCCTACGATATTGCCCTTTTGGTCGATCACATAAGTGGTCGGGAACGAGAACAAATCTGACGTAAACTTACCGGCCTCGCTATCCGACTTGAACCAGATGTTCTTATATGTCACGCCCTTCTTGCTCAGCACGTCCTTGGCATCTGCAATCTCGCCCTTGTTGCCATCGAGCGTAAAGGAATTGACGCCCACGACCTGTCCGCCCTTCTTGGCAAGCTCCTTATTCAGGTCCTCAAGGTCGCCCAGCTCGCCCACGCACGGCTTGCAAGTAGTGAACCAGAAGTTCATGACGGTGACCTTGTTCTTAGAGAACAGCTCGTCGCTGTTCACGTCGTTGCCATCCAGGTCCTTGCCCGTAAAGCTGGGGAACTTCGTCGCCTCGCTCGAAGCATTGGCACCGGCCGTCATGCCAGCGGCCGAAGCGTCGACGCTCTCGCCTGCGCTCGGCGTGCTTCCACAGCCGGGGAACTCCTTCTCCAAGCTCTCGAGCTTGTCCTCGATCTCCTTGATCTGCTGTGCACCGGCCTTGAGTGTCTTAAGCTCATCCGCCGTGAACTCATCCTTGGCACCGTCGATGGTCTTGAGCAGAAAATCGCCGTAATTGCTGCCGTCCTCAATCATTGTCGAGTCTTTATTTGCCGCATTGAATACCTTTTCCCACAGCGCGTTATCACTCGAAAAGATCTCGTTCTCCTTCTGCATGAGCTTCGCATACAGCTCGGCGGCCTCGTCGGCATTGGCCGGCTTCTGCGCAGTGAGTTCTGCGATCATAGGATCGGAGCTCGCAGATTCGCTCGCATTGCCACCGGGCGCCGAACATGCCACAAGGCACAAGGCCAATACCGGCACCATAAACAGGGCCGCAATCTTAGAAAGCTTCATAGTCATTCCTCCGTTTTGTCGAAGCTTGTTTACTTTTTATCGGCGGTCAAAGGAAGCTTTTCCGCCGACACATCCAGGCCATAGCGATAGCTGATGGCATCGACAGGACAGGCCCCGATGCACTTTCCGCACCGGATACATTCGGCATGATTGGGCGCGCGAACCACATCAACGTCCATCTGACAAACTTTTGAGCACTTGCCGCACGAGACACATTTGCATGCGTCAACCCGAATCCCCAGTAGGGACACCCTATTCATGAGCGCATAGAATGCGCCGAGTGGACAAATCCATTTGCAGAAGGGGCGGTAGAACAAAACGCTCAGCACTACCACGGCAATGAGAACGGCAAGTTTCCAAGTAAAGAGATGTCCCAACGCAGATCGAATGCCGGCATTGGCAATGGCCAGCGGTATGGCGCCCTCGAGCACGCCCTGTGGACAGATGTACTTGCAAAAGAACGGATCGCCCATGCCCACGTCGTTAACCACCAAGACGGGCAGCAGCACCACGGCAAACAGCAGCACGACGTACTTGATGTACGTGAGCGGCTTGAGCTTTTTCGTGGAGAACTTTTTGCCGGGGATCTTGTGAAGCAGCTCCTGCAGCCAGCCAAACGGGCACAGAAAGCCGCATACAAAGCGTCCCAGCAGCACGCCGAGCAAAATGAGCGTACCGGTAACATAGTAAGAAAAGTTGAACTTGGATGAACCTACCACCGACTGGAACGACCCGATGGGGCACGCACCCGATGCCGCGGGGCACGAATAGCAATTAAGTCCAGGTACGCAGACTGTTTTTCCCGCGCCCTGATAGATGCTTCCTTTGGCAAAGTTTGGCAAGTGAATATTGGTGACCAGCGTCGCCGCCGCCTGAATGAATCCGCGAAATCGAGCCAAAACATGCGACGCAGTGTTTTCTCTTTTATCCAATTCCGATACACTCCAAGCACAGCCTAATCGCTTTGGCCAGCACGGCATCCGCCTCGCCACGCATAACGCCAAAGCACACCATGGCAATTCCGACGATCAACAAAGCGACCTGTACCACGGGTTTTACCGCTTTGAACAACACGACCACTCCTTTCGTTACGCGACCATTGGACCATATCGACTATAAAATCCGTGTTAAGCGCGATTTGGAATGTGCAAGGAGACTGTTATGCGTATTTTGATCGTCGAAGACGAGCGAGCACTGTGCGATGCAATCGCGCGCAGTTTGCGAAACTTGGCGTACAGCGTCGACTGCTGTCACGATGGACAGGAGGCGCTCGACCTGCTGGGCGTCGAAGTCTTTGACCTCGTGGTACTCGACCTCAACCTTCCCCGTATCGATGGCATGGCCGTGCTCAGGGAACTTAGGAAAACCGACTGCGAGACCAAGGTGCTGATTCTGTCCGCGCGTGGCGAAGTATCCGATAAGGTCGACGGACTCGATGCCGGCGCCAACGATTACCTCACCAAGCCGTTTCATCTGGACGAACTTGCGGCAAGGATCCGCAGCCTTACCCTCAGGCGCTTCGCACAAAGCGACATAGTATTAACCTGCGGAAAGCTCAGCTTTGACACCAAGGCGCGCATCGCTTCCGTGGACAGTGAGGCTCTATCTCTTACACGCAAGGAAACGGGAATCTTGGAATACCTGATGCTTAATCAGGGGCGACCGGTAAGCCAAGAGGAGCTTATCGAGCACGTTTGGGATAGCAGCGTGAACAGCTTTAGCAACGCAACCCGCGTTCATATCTCGTCGCTCCGAAAAAGTTGCGCAGCGCTTTGGGATACGACCCGATTCGCAATCGGATTGGAGAGGGCTACGTTATGGAGGACAGTGAATGAAAAGGCTTTCGCTGCAATGGCGCATAACGATTATGACGGCACTGCTCACGTGTGTGGCATGCGCGCTGACGAACTGCCTGGTCGGCTATACGGGCATGCGCTACATGGATGCCATCGGCAGTGACATCTCGGCATTTAACGCAACCGGCGAAGATTCGCCCCAGGCGTTCGACCCAACGAAAGCGACCCCCGATGACAAGGTCACGATCGTCGTAAACGACGCACAGGAGTCTTTTGGCACGACAACCTGGTACATCACGGCTGGAGTCACACTCCTTGGCGGCGCGCTGGCATACTTTGCGAGCGGCCGTGCACTCAAACCGCTACGGGCTTTTGCAGCCCAGGTCGAGCGTGTGCAGCCTGACAACCTAAGCGAAATCAGACTCAGTGAAGATGTGCCCACCGAGCTACAACGATGCAGCGCCTCTTTCAACGACATGATCGCCCGTCTTGGCGAAGGGTTCTCTGCACAGCGTCAGTTTACCGGCAACGCCGCACACGAGCTGCGCACCCCGCTCGCCCTTATGCAAGCACAGATTGAACTATTCATCTCCGAGCACCCCGGTTTGCAACCCGAAACGGCCGAACTGCTCGGCCTGCTACAAGAACAAACTGAGCGCATGTCTCGAATGACCAAGGTATTGCTTGAGATGAGTGAGCTCCGCAGCGTCCCTTGCGGGGACGCTGTTGAACTCGGTCCCCTGTCCGAAGAGGTCCTCACCGACCTTGCGCCACTTGCCGAGAATAAGGGCATAGCCCTCGATTGCGCCGGAGACGCTTTAGCAATCGGAAGTGATACGCTCCTCTATCGGCTGATGTTTAATCTGGTCGAAAACGCCATCCGTTACAGCCGCTCCGGCTCGACTGTCAACGTCTCCATCAGCGACAGCGACAGCCACGTGCTCCTGCGAGTCAAAGATGAGGGAGCATCTTCCAACCGTTCTTTCGCCTGGATAAATCCCGCAGCAGGGCATACGGCGGCGCAGGACTCGGGCTAGCGCTCGTTTGGGAGATTGCAGCGCTTCACGGTGGCACGGTAGAGGTCGAAGCAAGTTCCGAGAACGGAACCACCATGCTCGTAAGCCTTCCAAAACGATCCGCAGCGTTAACCGAACAGTAAAACGAAAGGGGTCCCGAGCAACAGGAGTACAATTGCTGCTATTGTTGCCAGCTGTTGGGAGATGGAAGATGGACTGCGATGGCTACCTATGCGTTCCCATGCCGTTGATGTGCACCGCCTTTGTGCCAGGGCAGATTGACGCTGCGGTTGCAGGCATTCCCGACCCCGATTCACGCACCATCGCCACGGCAGAAGCGCTGTACTTTCGCGGACAGGCCACCCTCGCCGCCGAGACAGCACGCCCCTATCTTGACGCCACCGATCCCGCACTGCGCTATTCCGCATGCTTTATCTGCGGATACGCCAGTCTGTCGCTCAACCGTATCGCCGATGCCCGCCGTTGCCTTGCGGGCATCCTCGATACACCGGCCGACGAGGAATCGCCCGCCGTACACGCCACGCATATCCTGTTCGCCTCCGCCGCGAGCGTCCTGCTGCACTTGCCTTCCCCGTATTCTGCCGAAGAGTTTTATCCACTTGCGGCGCATCTGCCCGAAGGCCTGCGCCTGTTCGCCAGTTACGTGATGGCGCATGCCCTGTACCTGCGCGGCGAATATGGCCGCAGTCTGGGCATGGCGGAAAACGCCCTGATCATGAAACAGGGAAGTTATCCGATCTCGGAACTGTTCCTGCACCTGGCAGCCTCCATGGCATGCATGAGCCTCAAGGACATCGACGCCGCAAAAACGCACTTCGGAGTTGCTTGGAACATTGCGCGTCCCGACGGCCTTATCGAGCTCATTGGCGAGCACCACGGCCTTTTACAGGGGCTCATCGAGGCGTGCCTAAAAACGCAATACCCTGACGACTTCGCGCGCATCATCGAGATCACGTACCGCTTCAGCTACGGCTGGCGACGCATCCACAACCCCGATTCGGGCGAGGACGTAGCCGACGATCTAACGACCACGGAGTTCACCATGGCCATGCTCGCCTGCCGTGGGTGGACCAACGCCGAAATCGCACGCCATATGGGTGTGTCGCCGGGCACCGTCAAAAACCGCCTATCCGGCGTATACGCAAAGCTTGGCATCGGCACACGCGCCGAGCTGGTCACGCATATGTTACGTTAGCGACCGGACTGCCAAGCGCATCGAACGCGTTCCGGAACCCGGCGCTTCGCTCGATCAATTTGGACATTTTGACCCTTGAACGGCACTACCGCCACGGGGCGCCTTCTCGCAAAATTGGATTATTTCCACCGATGTTTGCGGGATGGGAGCCAAAGATACTTGATCGCCGTTCGTTACTTGTTGCCGGAGCGTCCTCGCTAGCGAGCATTATGTTGCCTCGCGTGCCGGGAAGCGCAAACGCCTTCATATTGCCGTTCGCGCCCACCGAAGCCCATGCCGACGAAAAAGACCCCTTCAGGGTGCTCGTTCTCTCGCGCACCATGTTTGGTGTGGTCGTGGTCGACGTCGCCAACAAGAATACGCCCATCACGGGTGCCCAGGTCACACTCACATCGCGCTATGCCGCAGGCAAGCAGCTCACCGCCGCTACCGATGACGAAGGCACGGCCATCTTTGAGGTCGCGCCGCTTTCAGAAGGCTACATGGACGAGGCGACGCTTCTCGACGCGTATGACTTTAACGGCGGCATCTCCATTAGCATGGCAGGCTACCGCGATGTCGAGATTCCCCTTGCGCGTATCCAAGGCGGCACCGCCATTACCGCACCCACACGTCCGCTCTCCGATGGCGAGCCGTACTTTCGCCAGCTCACATTCGACGAATGGGACATCCAGTACGCCGACGCCACGTTTATGGCAATGCCAGCGGACGAAGCAGCAAACGATCAGCCCGACACGCACGCTTTTACCGTGCAGGCCCATCTGCCGCAGGGCGGGCAGGCAACGTTGCATATCAATAAAGTGATGCCCGCTGCGGGCAGCTCATCCGAAACCGTCACGCAGATTGGCCAAGTCAAGGCCAGCGCATCGGGCGCGGATAATCTGGCGACGTTCACGCTCAAAGACAAGTTCCTCGATGCAGCGTCGAGCCTTCTGGAAGAAGGATGCAAGCTGCGCTTTGTCCTCGACTACCAAGGCAAAACCTACACGCTCTCCTCCCCCATGGCCGTTGTTACCGCGCCGGCGGCAAAGGCGGAATCCGGATCGACCACTATCGTCCCCACCACTATGGACCAAGAGATCACTCCGTTTGATTTCCCCGCAGCGTTTCCCGGCATCGGCGGCAATAAGTTCACGTGTTGGATGCCCACATTTCCGATTCTCTTCGATTTCTCGTTTGCTGGATACGTGCTGTTTGGCGGAGGATACAAACCAGCCAGCTATATGAACGATTCGGGCAACCCTGATCCGGAATACTGGAAGAAATCGCCGCGTGAGTCGGGCGCCAAGCAGGCAAACCGCTACCTCGACGAGATGGAGGGGAAGTGGAATCAGTACAAAAGTATGAGTGCCGGTTCGGGCACCGATCCAAGAAACACCAAGCTCCTTCGCCACCATTGCACGCCGCTGTTCACGATGGATATCGCCACACAGCTGTACGGCTCGCTCGCCTACGATTGGGTGGGCAAAACCTGGGGTAACAACAACGACCCCGCATACGGCAATATTAAGGCCCTCTTCCAGGTAAGAACCGACCTCAATTGGACCGAGCAGTTTACCCTAGGACCGGTGCCGTTTTTCCTAAACGTCAACCCCTGGGTGCTGGCGAAGCTGGCGCTCGCCGTGGGTGCCCACACGCACGGCAGCGGCGCGGCGTTTTTCAAAAACATTTCGCTCGACTATTCAAACACGTCGGGCTCGTTCACCATCCAGATCGGGCTTGCCGTCACCTTTGGCGCCGGCGTTGCAGGCGTCGCTTCGTCCGCCGTGCGCGGCGCCGCATCCCTCACGCTGTTCATTGGGTACGAGAAGGCAGATGGACACCAGCTTCCGCGACTGCGCGTAGGTGCAGACGTCGATGTCGATGTGATACTCCAGTTCGTGATGTTCAAGTGGACCACCAAGGCTTGGTCGGGGTCGTGGCCCACACTCCTCGATTCGTGGAATATGTCGGTGAACAACGGCGACCAGTATGTACTCCAGCGCTCTGAGCTCGCATTGGGTGGAGATACGCCCTATACACTAGATGCCTGCTTCGGCTCAGCCGGCAACGCCGAGGCGGGCGGCGTGCCGCAATTTATCGCATCGGCCACCATCGTCACCAACGCCGAGCTGCTCGCACGCGCCGAGGTTAAGGCCACTGCCGTAAACGTCGCTTCTGTCGTACGCGATTGGAATCAAGCGGTCACGCGTATTGAGCTCGAGGCGGATGCAGAGAGCGACGACACGGGACAGGTCGAACATTTCGTCCATGCACTGATGGAAAACGACGAAAACGCCGCGCCGATGTACGAGTACGCCTATATCGGCCAGACGACGAACGCCGTTGCTGACCCGAACGCCAATTCTGCCGGCGTGTCGGAGGACGAGCGTGGCGGCATCAAACCCTCGAGCGACAACGTGCTGTTTGCTGGCGTGCTCAGCGAAGCTCACATGAAGCTGGCAAGGATTGCCGGCGTAGAATGCCTGTTCCGTATCGCCTCGGTGCGCTACGGCGACAATGGTCGCTCGCGCCTGGTGGTGCACACAAAGGCAAACGGCACGTGGTCCGCTCCCACGCCCGTGGACTTTCCCCTTGGGTTTGGCGAGGGCGATGTGGAGCGCAACGGCATATTCGATTACGACTTCGACGTGGTGGAATATACAGACGGAAGAGGAAACCAGGACGCCTACGTGCTGCTGGTCTCGGGCGAGCGCCCCGCCGGCGACAACACCCTTTTCGATACGGCGAGCACATCCGGCATACTGTCCGTTGTGCGCCTGCGCATAAGCAACGACGGAGTTCGCGTGATATCGCACACGTCGTGGCGCAGCATCTCGCACATGCCCGCCGCCATCTGCTTGTGGCGTTCCATGCGCTTGAGCTTCGTCTTCGCGTCGTCAATGCGGAAGCGCTCGGACGGCTTGACGACAGCTTCCGCCTGCGCAATGCGGCGAATCGCCTCAGCGTAGTCGCGAATCAGACGGTCATTCTCGCTCTCCGCCTTTTCCAGCGCATCCAGCACCATTTTCATTGCTGCCTGCCCGCCCATTTGCCGGTTGAACGTTTTCTGCACGGAATCCTCGT
>OLNO01000972.1_pt1 | contig 25949 bp, 20 predicted proteins | sample 1672861 | NCBI WGS metagenome assembly OLNO01 (sample SAMEA3136731, study PRJEB25190) | human gut metagenome | reverse complement strand
TTAAAAAGAATGTGCGTGACCTTTTAATTCGCTTTTTGCCTCCCTTGAAAAGGGAGGTGGGTTGCCGAAGGCAACTCGGAGGGATTTTGTGGGGGTGTATGAGTTTTAAATAGGTAGTATTTTGTTTTTTAATCCCTCAGTCTGTTCACGTTGCTCACAGCCAGCTCCTGACGGGAGCCCGTCCCCTTTGTCGCTCCGCGACATTTCCCCACACCGTGGGGAATCACCCCTTACAAGGGAGCCTATTAAATCCCTCAGTCTACTCACTACGTTCGTAGCCAGCTCCCTTTACAAGGGAGCCTGAATAATCCCTCAGTCTGTTCGCGTTGCTCACAGCCAGCTCCTGACGGGAGAGAGTCCCTTTGTCACTACGAGACATTTCCCCACACCGTGGGGAATCACCCTATTTGATGGAGCCTGAAAGCGGCTGCAATGCAAATTCGGCAGTCGAAAGAGACATTTATGCAAAAAATCCGCGATTTTTGCCGCAATTTCGAAATTTCGGCAGATTGACGAATAATTAACACATCGATTATTTATTTTGACGGAGTAATCATCAATATATTGTGTAGTTGCTCATTTACACCCCACAGATGTATTCGTCATTTTTTCAAATTCGCGGCTGTTTAGTTTAACAAATTCAAATAATAGTTAAAAAACATCTAAACGTCCGCAATTTTGAGTTCGATTTGTTTGCCGCGTCGTATTTTTGCGTTGACAAGAGTCTTTTTTGTGCTATAATTACAAGTGAACGGTAATTCACTACACGTGGTTATCTATGGTGCGCCGCTTTTGCGCAGCACCGTTTCGTTAATTTTATTAAACGGAGGTCACGATATGGACACAAGATTTGCAATTTCGGAGTACAATGACGCTGTTGCAGTCAACAAAGAGCTTGATGAGCTTATTAAAAAGCCGATTTACACCATCAAGCCGGAGGCTCTTAAAAAATACGAGGATGAGTATTACAACAAAAAGTGCCTCAAATCAAAAGCACAGATTGAGGAAGCTCGCCAGATAATCCCCGGCGGCGTTCAGCATAACCTTGCTTTCAACTATCCCTTCCCGCTTGTTTTCACAAAGGCAGAGGGTGCATATCTCTATGACGTTGACGGCAACAAGTATTTTGACTTCCTTCAGGCAGGCGGCCCGACTGTTCTCGGCTCCAACCCGAAAGCTGTTCGTGAGCAGGTCATCGACCTCCTTAATACTTGCGGTCCCTCAACCGGACTTTTCCACGAGTTTGAGTACAAGCTCGCCAAAAAGATTTCCGACAGCGTTGAAACCGTTGATATGTTCCGTATGATGGGCTCGGGCACCGAGGCTTGCATGGGTGCGGCTCGTATCGCGAGACTTGCTACAAAGCATAAGAACATCATAAAGATGGGCGGCGCTTACCACGGCTGGTCAGATCAGATGGCTTACGGTATCCGCGTAAACGGCACCAAGTTCACACAGGCTCACGGTGTTCCGCTCAACTGCTTCATGTTCATTCAGGAGACTACTCCGAACGATCTTGACGATCTTGAGAAAAAGCTCAGACTCAACCAGTTCCGCGGCGGCACAGCAGCCGTTTATATGGAGCCGGTAGGCCCCGAGAGCGGTACTACCCCCATCACCGTTGAATATGTTAAAGGCGTTGAGCGTCTTTGCCGCAAATACGGCGCACTCCTCGTATTCGATGAGGTTGTTACAGGCTTCCGTATCGGTATGGCAGGTGCTCAAGGTTACTTCGGCGTATCGCCCGACCTTACCATATTCGGTAAAGTTATTGCAGGCGGTTATCCGGGTGCAGGCGGCATCGGCGGTAAGAGAGAGTACATGAAGTATCTCGGTGCAGGCCTTGATTCGAGCGGTAAGAAGATCCACAAGGCTCTTGTCGGCGGCACAATGACCGCTAACCCGCTTTCATGCTGCGCAGGTTACTTCACTCTTGAAGAAATCGAAAGAACAAACGCTTGCCAGAAGGCAGGTCAGATGGGCGACAGAATTTGTGCGGGTCTTAAAGAGCTCGTTAAGAAGCACGGTCTTCCCTTCGTAGTTTGGAACACCGGCTCTATCTGCCACCTTGAGACAGTCGGCACAATGCACTATCAGATTAACTGGAAGAAACCGTGGGAAATCCCGGCAATTCTCGGCGAGACCGGCATAAGACAGAAGGAAATGGAGCATATGGGCGCAGCTTATATGGCAGAGGGTCTTGTAACTCTCGCAGGCAGCCGTCTTTATACTTCAGCCGCTTATACTCCTAAGATGATCGATCAGGCTCTTGCTTGCTTCGACAGAGTATTTGAAAACGTCGCTGTTAAAGCTGACTGAATTTAATCCCAAGAAAACGGGGCGGACGGGTTTTCCGTCTGTCCCGCTTTGTTATAAATAACGAAGAGGTGAATACAATGGATATAATGGAAGCAAAACAGCTCGTCATTAAAGCCGGTATAGAGGTTGTTGAATACGGCCTTATCGCGAGAACATGGGGTAATATTTCATGCAGAGTAGACGATAAGAGATTCGTTATTACTCCGAGCGGACGTCCCTATGAAACTCTTACTCCCGACGAAATAGTAGTTGTTAATATCGACGATTGCAGCTATGAGGGTGACATTAAGCCGTCCTCCGAAAAGGGCATTCATGCCGAGGCATATCGTCTTCGCCCCGAGGTTAATTTCGTAATTCACACGCATCAGATGCAGGCGTCCGTCATAAGTGCGCTCGGTATGGATATAAACGAGGTTGAACCCGCGTCGGCCGAAATAGTCGGCGATAATGTCCCGATTGCGGCATACGGACTTCCCGGAACCGGCAAGCTTCGCAAGGGCGTTGTCGAGGCTATAAAGCGTTCGGACTCCAAGGCCGTAATTATGGCTCACCACGGTGCTCTTTGCATGGGTAAGGATTACGACGAGGCGTTTAAGGTAGCGGCAGAGCTCGAAAAGATCTGCGAAACTACCGTTAAAAACAGATACCGTCTCATCACCGGTAAGGTAGCCGAGACCCTCGGCGACGTAGCCGAGTATATCGGCTCTCTCTTTGACTCGAGTGCCAAGGAGGCTCCGGTATTTGAGCCGTGCAACAGCGAACGTGACGGCAGCGTGTTTAATATAAGTGCCGTAGACGGCGACGGCTCGATAGTCAGAATAGATATTAAAACGGGTGAGCTTGTAGCAGGCAATGATTATCCGGCTTCGGCTGAAATGCACAGAGCCATCTATAAAAAGCGCAAGGACGTAAACTTCATTATGCACACCAAAACACCGGCGGAAGTCGCAATGTCTAAGTCGGGCAAAACAATGAAGCCGCTTCTTGACGATTTTGCACAGCTTGTCGGCGCAACCGTTCGCTCGGTAACATTTAATCCCAACAGCACCAAAAAGACCGCTAAGAAGGTCGTAAAGGCTCTTAAGGGAAGAAACGGAGTTCTTCTTAACAACAACGGTGCGCTTTGCGTATCGGGCAGCGAATATGATGCCACAGCGGTTGAAATGGTAATGGATAAGGGCTGCAAGACCGCAGTCGGCGCAAGACTGTTTGAGGCAGGCAAGCCCATAAGCCCCATTGAGACAAGACTTATGAGATTTATATATCTCAAGAAGTACTCGAAACAGGCTAAAAAGTGATATTTGAATATGGTGTAAAAAAGTGTCGCAGACCTCGTGTTTGCGGCACTTTTGCATTTCCCGGACTTTGTTTATTACGGTTTTGAGCGGCTCGCTTCGTTCTGCGTCGCGGCAAAACCGGAGGCTTGCCGGGCTAAAATAAAATCGCGCGTTAATTCTCAACCGAAGAGCTGCCGCATATACATATAGTGTTGTACCTGCCATAAGGGACACGGTGTTTATAAAGCGGCAGGCATAGTGTAAACAAAGCAGGTGAGAATTATGAAAAAATATTACCCCGAGGGTGCACGCCCGGACATCGAAGCCGTCGAAAAAAGACTTTCAAGCCCGGCGGAGCTCAAAAACGCCTTTTTGTCGGGAGAATCGCTTGAGGCGCGCGCGGTTCTCTGCGACCGCGGACACAATCTCGACGTGGATTTAAGGTGTATGAAGGGATTTATGCCGCGCAAGGAATGCGCTATGGGGATTGAAGATAACACGGTTCGCGACATAGCCATAATATCGCGCGTTAATAAGCCCGTTGACTTTGTGATAACGGGATTTTCCGAGAATGAAAGGGGCGAGACATTCGCTCTGCTCAGCCGCCGCAAGCTCCAAGAAGAGTGCGCGGTAAATTATACTTCAAGACTCATTCCGGGCGATATAATCGACGCGCGCGTGACGCACCTTGAGCCGTTCGGCGCGTTTTGCGACATAGGCGCAGGCATTTCGGCACTTATGCCGATAGACGGTATCTCGGTGTCGCGCATACCTCATCCGTGTGTTCGTTTTTCGGTTAATCAGGATATAAAGGCAGTTGTGAAATCGATAGACGAAAACGGCAGAATCACCTTGTCGCAAAAGGAACTGCTCGGCACTTGGGAGGAAAACGCTTCAAAATTCGCGCCCGGAGAAACCGTGCCCGGAGTAATACGCTCTGTGGAGGATTACGGTATATTCGTGGAGCTTGCGCCCAATCTTGCAGGGCTTGCCGAATGCGCCTCAGGGCCGCGCGCAGGCGACAGTGCCGCGGTTTACATAAAAAGCATAAATCCCGAAAGGATGAAAATAAAGCTTATTATCGTGGACTATTTTACCGGTGACGGCAAAAGTCCGGCGGCGGATTATTTTATAAGTGACGGTCACATAGATAAATGGACATATTCGCCCGAAACGTCAATTAAAAGGGTTGAGACGGATTTTATGAGCTGATTGTATAAAAAATATTGCAAAAATGATATAATTATGGTAATATCTACTTAATTGTTTAAAGCAGGGGGAGAATAATTATGTCAAAAAACAGGATGAAAAAGCTTGTCAGTGTACTTTTGGCACTGACCATGACAGTTCTTTGCTTTGTTCCCGCGGCAGCCGCAGAGCCCAAGGATAAGGTTACGCCTATCCTGATAATAGCCGGCTTCGGCGAATATGTGCTGGTGGACGGTGACGGAAATCAGGTTTGGGGGCCGTCGCAGGACGCAATAGTTGAAACGGCGAAAAACGCCATAGCTCCGCTCGGCGCGTTTCTAAAGGGAGATTATGAAACGTTTTGCACGGGAATAGTGGAAATAGCAAACAATCTTTTCGAGCCGGTTTCGTGCAATCCCGACGGCACGGCAAAGCACCCCGACGTCACCGTTATAGACCAATATACCGAGCCGGTATCGCAATACGGACTTGACGAGGTCACAAGGGGAGACGTCTTTGATAAGGATATAGTCGACGCGTGCTGCGACGAAGTCGGTGCCGACAACGTTTACGTTTACGGTCTTACTTGGCATAAATCTATGCAGGAGCTTGCAGCGGACATAAACGCGTATGTTCAAAAAATCAAGGCGGATAAGCACGTCGACAAGGTGTCAATTGCCGGCCACAGTATGGGCGGAGCGGTTTTGGCTTCGTATTTGGGGCTTTACGGCTGTGACGACGTCTCAAACATAACCATGCTCAATTCCGCATTTACGGGTCTTGATATGGTGGGCTGTCTCTTTAAGGGCGAGATAGACGTCGGCATAGATGAGCTTATCCCGTTTATAAATCAGAGTATGAATTCCGACACTCTCGGCAAGGTGCTTGACACACTCAAGCTTTTGCAGCTTGCGGTGCCGAAGCTTGAAGGCTTCCTCGAGACCGAGCTTCCCGACGGCAGCGGCAGAACCTATAAGGATCGAATTTATACCGAGTGCCTTGTTTCCGGCTTCGGCTACACGCCGAGTCTTTGGGCGTTTGTACCCGATGAATACTATGATGACGCAAAAGCCGTAATGCGGGCGTATATGGAGAAAAATCAGCAGCAAAGCGGTGTCTCGGCTTCCGTGATAGCAGCCAACTGGGCGACCTTTGAGAGAAAAATCGACGAGATACACGATATACAGGCGAATATTTCTTCGATTTTACAGAGAGCCAAGGCAAGCGGCACTTCTGTTTGCATATTCTCAAACTACAATCTTTATATAGCGCCGTTTACGCCTACCGCCGATTACACGAGCGACGGAGTTATAGAGACAAACCGTACAAGCGGCGGTGCCACCTGCGCCCGTCTTAAAACGACTCTCGGCGACGATTACGTTCAGGCGAGGGACGTCGGGCACAACTGTCTTTCCGAGGACGGCATTATCGACGCCTCAACCTGTATGCTCCCCGAAAACACATGGTTTATAAAGAATTACGGCCATTCGATGTTTGATTACCGCAAAAACGGCTGTGACCTTTATGTGCGGGCGATGACGGCGAAAACGCAGCCGACCGTTGACACTTGGACGGAGTATCCGCAGTTTCTCGTTTATAATGCGGGAACTCACTATGTGGCTCCGCTTACGGCAAAGCTCGGCGACGTGGACCTTGACGGTAGCATAACGCCCGTTGACTCAAGGCTTGCTTTAAGATACGTAAACGGTATGGAGGAGCTGTCTCCCACGGCTAAATATGTTGCGGATGCAAACCGCAGCGGCGATATTTCGACCTTTGACGCGGAGTACATCTTAAAGATGTACACGGGTCTTGTATAATTTCATTTCCGAAAGGAGCTGTAATTTTTACGGCTCCTTTTTGATTTGCACAGTTGTTACTCGCAAAAAGCGGCGTAAAACTTGCATATTTTCCCCTAAAATGCTCAAAATTGTATTTTGTGCTTAATTTATTTCGCCGAAATACAAAAAATTCGCAAAAACTATGGAAATGCCGTATTTTTTCTGTTATAATATCAAGCGGTTTATAATGCCCATAGCTTTAAAGCGAGGGCAGCCATTAACACTGTAATTTATAATTGGAGGTATTCTCAATGGCAAAAAAGTATTGCTACCTTTTTTCAGAGGGTAATGCTAACATGCGTGAGCTCCTCGGCGGTAAAGGCGCAAACCTTGCCGAAATGACCAACATCGGTCTTCCGGTACCGCAGGGCTTCACTATCACCACAGAAGCTTGTACTCAGTATTATGAGGACGGCCGCGAGATCAATCCCGAGATCATGGCTGAAATAAACGAGTACATCGTAAAGATGGAAGGCATCACCGGTAAAAAGTTCGGCGATAAGAAAAATCCGCTTCTCGTATCGGTTCGTTCCGGTGCGCGCGCTTCAATGCCCGGTATGATGGACACAATCCTCAACCTCGGCCTTAACGAGGAGGTTGTTAACACAATTTCCGAAATGTCAGGCAATCCGAGATGGGCTTGGGACTGCTACAGAAGATTTATTCAGATGTATTCCGACGTTGTTATGGAAGTCGGCAAGAAATATTTTGAACAGCTTATAGACGCTATGAAAAAGGAAAAGGGCGTAACTCAGGACGTAGAGCTTGACGCCGACGACCTTAAAAAGCTCGCTATGCAGTTCAAGGATGAGTATAAGGCTAAAATAGGCGAGGATTTCCCGAGCGATCCCAAGGATCAGCTCATGGGCGCTATCAAGGCTGTTTTCCGTTCATGGGACAACCCCCGTGCAAACGTTTATCGCCGTGATAACGACATCCCGTATTCATGGGGTACCGCAGTTAACGTACAGTCAATGGCATTCGGCAACATGGGCGATGATTGCGGCACAGGCGTTGCATTCACACGTGACCCGGCTACCGGCGCTAAGGGCCTCTTCGGTGAGTTCCTTACAAACGCTCAGGGCGAGGACGTTGTTGCAGGCGTTCGTACTCCCATGCACATCACAGAGATGGAGCAGAAGTTCCCCGAGGCATTTGCAGAGTTTAAAAATGTTTGCAAGACCCTTGAGGATCATTACAGAGATATGCAGGATATGGAGTTCACCGTTGAGCACGGCAAGCTTTATATGCTTCAGACCAGAAACGGTAAGAGAACAGCTCAGGCAGCTCTTCAGATTGCTTGCGACCTCGTTGACGAGGGTATGAGAACCGAGGAAGAAGCGGTAGCTATGATCGATCCGCGTAACCTTGATACTCTTCTTCACCCGCAGTTTGACGCAGCAGCTCTTAAAGCAGCTACTCCGCTCGGCAAGGGCCTCGGTGCTTCTCCCGGTGCTGCTTGCGGTAAGATAGTATTCACCGCAGAGGATGCAGAGGAGTGGAACGAGAGAGGCGAAAAGGTTGTTCTTGTTCGTCTTGAGACCTCTCCCGAGGACATCACCGGTATGAAGGCTTCTCAGGGTATTCTCACCGTTCGCGGCGGTATGACTTCACACGCTGCCGTTGTTGCACGCGGTATGGGTACTTGCTGCGTATCGGGCTGCACAGCTATCGATATGGACGAAGAAAATAAGAAGTTCACTCTCGCAGGCAAGGAATTCCACGAGGGCGACTACATTTCAATAGACGGTTCTACCGGCAACATCTATGAGGGCATTATCCCGACTGTTGACGCTACCATAGCAGGTACCTTCGGCAGAATAATGGGCTGGGCTGATAAGTACAGAACCCTCAAGGTTCGTACCAATGCAGATACTCCGGCTGACGCTAAGAAGGCAAGAGAACTCGGCGCTGAGGGCATCGGCCTTTGCCGTACAGAGCATATGTTCTTTGAAGAGGACAGAATTGCCGCATTCAGAGAGATGATTTGCTCCGACACCGTTGAAGAGAGAGAAGCTGCTCTTGATAAGATTCTTCCTTATCAGCAGAGCGACTTTGAAAAGCTCTATGAAGCACTTGAGGGCTGCCCGGTAACAATCCGTTTCCTCGATCCGCCTCTTCACGAGTTCGTTCCCACCGAAGAAGCTGACATCAAGAAGCTTGCAGACGCTCAGGGCAAGACCGTTGAGCAGATTAAGGCTATCATCGCTTCTCTTCACGAGTTTAACCCGATGATGGGTCACCGCGGACTTCGTCTTGCAGTAACCTATCCGGAAATCGCAAAGATGCAGACTAAGGCTGTTATCCGCGCCGCTATCAACGTTCAGAAGGCTCATCCGGACTGGACTGTTGCTCCCGAAATTATGATTCCGCTTTCATGCGACGCTAAAGAGCTTAAATATGTTAAGGACATCGTTGTTGAGACTGCAGATGCAGAAATTGCAGCTGCCGGCTCCGATATGAAGTATGAAGTAGGTACCATGATAGAGATTCCGCGTGCGGCTCTTACTGCAGGCGACATCGCTAAGGAAGCTGAGTTCTTCTGCTTCGGTACCAACGACCTTACTCAGATGACTTACGGCTTCAGCCGTGACGATGCAGGTAAGTTCCTCGGTGCTTACTATGACAAGAAGATATTCGAGAGCGATCCGTTTGCTAAGCTTGACCAGGTCGGCGTAGGCCAGCTCATGGAAATGGCTGTTAAGAACGGTAAAGCTACCCGTCCGTCACTTCACTGCGGTATCTGCGGTGAGCACGGCGGCGACCCGTCTTCCGTTGAGTTCTGCCACAAGATCGGCCTCGACTATGTATCTTGCTCACCGTTCCGTGTTCCGATCGCTCGTCTTGCTGCTGCTCAGGCTGCAATCGCAGAGAAGAACAAATAATCAGAGCTTGATTTTGGGCAACCCCAATTTTTAAACCATAACAGGAAAAAGACCTTGCAGAGTAAAATCCGCAGGGTCTTTTTTGCGCATTGTCGGAGCGCCTTAAAGATAAAAAATCAATGTGTGGATTGACGGCTTCGCTTACTTTGATGAGAAAAAAGTCTCCGTCGGCTGAATTTTGTCGCCGAAATGCGCCTTTTGATTGACAATCCGACGTAAACATTTTAAAATATCAAGAAGAGATTTTAAAAGGACGCGAAATATGAAGAAAAAAGTCAGATTGAAAAAGACGGTAAAAAGAAAATTTTTGCTGTTTGTAATTTTGGCCGTTATAATGACGGGGCTTATAGTCGGTGAGCTTACGATAGGGCAAAGAGAGGTAAAGGACCCTGCCGTCGAGAGGCTCGAAGCAAAAATCAGCGAAACAACCACACAGGAAGAACCGCAGGAGGAGACGACCGAAGAAGAGACTACCGCGGAAACGACAGCCCCTGAACCCGTTCCGGAGACGACCGCATCGGCACCGCCCGTTACGGCTTCGGCAGCCGATTTTAACAATCCTCAAACCGTAGACCCGAGCTCGGGCAATTGGGAGCTCACGCTTGTTAACGCAGGGCATAAGCTGCCCGACGGATATGTGCCGTCGCTTGCAAACGCGATAAGCGGAAGCAGCGTGCAGCTTGATTCGAGAGTTGTTAAAGCGTATCAAGAGATGTACGACGCCGCAAAGAAGGACGGCTGTGTTTTAACTCCGTATGCAGGGTATTGCTCGGTTTCACGTCAAAACGATAATTACAACCGAAAGGTGAGTTATTATAAAAATCAGGGCTTGTCCGATGACGACGCCGCCGCAAAGGCGCGCACGTTTATTTTGCCGGGCGGATATTCCGAGCAAAATCTCGGTCTGTCAATGGATATTGTGAGTGCAAGCTCCGATTTTGCCTCTACAAAGGAGTTTTCGTGGCTTGTAAAAAATGCGCAGGATTACGGCTTTATTTTGCGCTATCCCGAAAATAAAACTGACAAAACGGGTATGAATTATCAGCCGTGGCATTGGCGTTATGTCGGCAAAGAGGCTGCAAAGGCGATGAATAAGAGCGGCCTGTGCCTTGAGGAGTATCTCAAAGCGGCATAAATCAAGACGAAGCTCAAAAAAGGGGAATTATATAATGCTTAACACAAGAGCCGGCGGAGTTTTAATGCATATCACGTCGCTCCCGTCAAAATACGGAATCGGCGTAATGGGCGAAGAGACAAAACGGTTTATACGCCGTATCAAGGATATGGGGTTTTCATATTGGCAGGTGCTGCCGCTTTGTCCTACGGATTTTTACGGCTCACCTTATGCGTCTCCGGCGGCATTTGCGTTGTCACCGCTTCTGATTGACCCGGACACGCTCAAAAATGACGGTTTTGTGTCGGAAGACGACCTTGCAAGAAGCGTATATTACGGCTCGCCTTACACGGCGGACTACGAATTTGCCGCAAAAAGCCGCAGGGAGCTTTTAAAAATCGCGTATCAAAACAAGAAAAACGAAGTATCTGCGGAGACTGAAAAATTCTGCGAGGAGAACCCGTGGTGCGAAGCATATTCGCTGTTTTGCGCCGCAAAGGAAAAATTCGGCGGCAAGCCGTGGTATGAGTGGGATGAAAAATTCGCGCGGTACGAAAATGCGCTTAAAAACAGAGACGAGTTGAAAGACGAAGCCGATTTTTATAAATTCGAGCAGTATATTGCCTTTTCTCAATGGCACCGCATAAAGCAGTTTGCCAACGAAAACGGCGTAAAAATACTCGGCGATATGCCGATATACGTCTCAACCGACAGTGCCGATGTTTGGAGCAATACGGAGCTTTTTGAGATAGACGAGCGTAGCTTTGTGCGCCGCAGAGTTTCGGGAGTTCCGCCCGATTACTTCTCAAAGGACGGTCAGCTTTGGGGCAACCCGCTTTATAATTGGGAAGTGCTTGAAAAAACGGGATATGCCTGGTGGCTCAGCCGCATAAAGGACGCTTTTCGGCTTTATGATACGGTCAGAATTGACCATTTTCGCGCATTTGCGTCATATTGGGCGGTTCCTGCGGACGAAAAAACGGCGAAAAACGGCGAATGGGTCAAGGGGCCCGGAATGAAATTTTTTGACGCCGTAAAGGAAGAAATGGGAGACGTTCCTATTATTGCAGAGGATCTCGGCGTGTTCGGCGAGGACGTCACACAGCTGCTTGATAAAACTCGGTTCCCCGGTATGCGTGTAATACAGTTCGGCTTTGACCCGTGCGGAAACAGCACACATCTGCCGCATAACTATCCGCTGAATACCGTAGCATATGTCGGCACGCACGACAATACAACGCTGCTTGCGTGGCTTTGGGAGGCAACGCCCGAAGAGCGAGCCTTTGCGCTTGATTACTGCGGATTTACGGGCGATAATTGGGGCGACGGCGGATATTACAGCCCGTCCTGCCGCAAGATTATCGAAACCGTGTGGCGCTCTTCGGCAAAGCTTGCCGTCATTTCTTATCAGGATATGTGCGGCTTCGGCTCGGACGCGCGTATGAATGTTCCCGGCAGAGCGTTCGGCAACTGGCAGTTCAGAACCACCGAGGAAACAATAGACGGTATAGACAAAAATTATTTCAGACACATTAACGACCTTTTCAGACGTACCGGCGGCGAATAAAAACGAAAAGCTCCCCCAAGGGAGAGGCTACGTAAGGAAGTAGCTTCTCCCTTTGGCTTTGTAATCAGCCGGATTGATTGAAATTGTAGGAAAATCAATTATTTTGGAGGATTACACAATGAAAAACAGAATTTACGATGAAAGCAACGGCCTTTGGTACGAGCGGCAGGGAGATTACCTTATCCCCTGCCTCACTTTACCGACCGAAAAAGAACAGCCGATAGACGTGTGGGAACAGCGACACTTGCGCTATCTAAAAAAGCACCGCAGGATTACTTACACAAATCTTCTCACAAGCGGCAGACTGAACAGTTACCTTGCAGATGTTGACGAGCAGGCTGAAAATCTTTTTCTTCGGCTGGTAAATGAAATGTCAGAAAAGCAAGGCGTTACCGAGAAACTCAAGGCAGAAAATCAAATGGAATGGGCAAGGCGTATAAACAGCATACGAGCGTGTGCGAGAGAGTTTGTAGATAAAGAAATTATTTACGCATAAGGCAAGGCGGCAGGGCGAAATGCTCTGCCGTTTTTTTATGCTTGGCGGATGGAAACTGAAATGCTGCCGTTAGCCAAGGAGTTTCGTCCATATTTAAACACTTGATATAGCTCATTCTAAGCGTTATAATAAAGAAAAGCAGTTTGTAGAAAAGATGTGATACTATGTATAATCCACAGCTTGAAACATTTATCCGTGTGGCGAATGCCGGCAGTTTTAATAAAGCTGCGGAGGAAGCCTATATTACGGCCACGGCTGTCATTAAGCAAATCAATCTTCTGGAAGATTCGCTTGGAGTGAAGTTGTTTGAGAGAACACACCGGGGACTGATCTTAACAAAAGCAGGAAAGTCTTTGTATCAGGATGCGAAGTATATTATCCAATATTGCAAGGATTCAGTGACACGGGCTAAAAATGCGATGCAGGAAGATAATGCCATAATACGCATTGGAACTTCGCCTATGACACCGGCACAGCTTTTAATGCAGATTTGGCCTAAAATTCAGGAGCAATGCCCCGATTTGAAATTTCAAATTATTCCCTATGAAAATACACCGGAAAATGCCCGTGAAATTTTAGCAAACCTGGGGAAAAACATTGATGTGGTTGGAGGAATCTTTGATGAGACCATGCTGGATTTAAGGCGGTGTGCCGGTCTGGAACTATCCCGTGAACCTTTTTGCTGCGCCGTCTCCATTCATCACAGGCTTGCAGCTAAAGACAAATTACAAATACAGGATTTATACGGTGAGAACTTACTTCTGATGCACCGGGACTGGAGCCATTATGTAGATCAGCTCCGGGATGATCTCTGGCGGAACCACCCACAGATTCAAATCGTGGATTTTGATTTTTATAATACGGATATTTTTAATCGCTGTGAAAACAGCTATGATGTCTTACTGGCTATTCCGGGATGGGCAAATGTACATCCGCTTTTGAAAGTGATTCCTGTGGAATGGGATTACAGCATCCCATACGGATTGCTCCATTCTCCGCAGCCATCCGAATCTGTGAAACGCTTTCTTTTGGCGGCGAAAAGCGTCATAAAATGAGAAAAGAGCTATAACCTTTAGGTAATAACTAATGAACAAATCGAGACTTCTGTGGAAGCCTCGATTTTTTTATAATATAAGCAGAAACCACGAAATAAGCCGGTTTCAATAACTGCAAGGAGGATATAAAATGAGTGTCTTATTTATCAATGGAAGCCCGAACAAGAACGGAAATACCACCGAGTTGGCCAACACACTGATGGACGGAAAGGATTACCGGACGCTTCATCTGGTGGATTATAAACTGTACGGATACGGGCAGAGCTTTGCGGACGATCAGTTCGCTGAAATTCTGGAAAGTATGAAGGAGGCGGACACCATCGTGATTGGTTCCCCTGTTTACTGGCACAGTATGTGCGGCTTAGTAAGAAATTTGCTTGACCGTTTTTACGGGCCGGTGAGCGAAGGAGAGCTGGGTGGAAGAAAATTCGTCTTTCTGTTTCAGGGCGCTGCTCCGGAAAAATGGATGCTGGAAAAGGCTGAGTACACTATGAGCCGATTTGCCCGGATGTACGGTATGGAGTATGTCGGAATGGCGACAAACGAGGCGGAAGCGAAAAAATTATCTGAAAAGATATGATGCACAGCTTTCACGGTAGGAGGTGATATAGTGAGGAATATGCTTTTAAGCATTTTACTTTTTGGTATATTGACCTGCCTTGTCGGATGCAATATGAGTGAGAACACAGAGCATATTTCCTTGGATGTGGGAACAACGGATTCTGCACAGGAGCAGATACAGTCGCAAAGTGACCGGGAGGAAACTTCAGTGCAGACTGTCAGTGAACCATATACGAAAGATACAAGTATATCCGATGTGATGAATGATCCCGTTTTCGGGTATTACGGCAGGCTGATTTTTCCGTTGAACAGCGGTTATTACAGCGGCGACACGTTAGGTGATTTAAGTCTTACATGGTACAGCCATATTGATGCGGATAAAACAGTTGAAATCGCAAATTATTTCAAATCCCATGCAGTCGCCGGGGACACGATTTTCTATGATATTTACACGGAGGAAGAAAAGGCGGCTGATCTAGAGAAAGAGAATACGGGGCTGTTCTTCTTCAAGGGAACTCCCGGAGAAAAATTTGCCGTAGTGAACGCAGGCGGAGGTTTTGCCTATGTGGCTGCCATGCACGACAGCTTCCCCCATGCCTTGGAATTATCGAAAAAAGGGTACAACGCTTTTGCGCTCATCTACCGTCCCGGTGCGCAGACTGCGTGCGAGGATTTGGCAAGAGCCATCAGTTTCATTTTTGAACACGCAGAGGAATTGGAAATAGACACTGATTGTTACTCCCTTTGGGGCGGCTCTGCGGGCGGGCGAATGACGGCTTACCTTGCATCCTACGGCCCCGCAGCCTTTGGCGGGGACGAATTGCCAAGACCAGGAACCGCAGTCATTCAATATACCGGCCATAGCGAATATACGCAGAATGACCCGCCTACTTACAGTTGTGTGGGCGACCGTGATGGTATCGCAAGCTGGCGTACTATGCAGAATCGCTTAAATGCCATGTCCTCTGTCGGTATCAATACGGAGTTTCATGTGTATGAAGGTCTGGGGCATGGCTTTGGACTTGGAACCAGAACAGTAGCAGAAGGCTGGATTGACGATGCGGTTGCCTTTTGGGAAAAACAGATGAATAAATAGGAGGAAAATGCAGAATGAACAACTTTATCTTTGAAAACAAAACCAAAGTTTATTTCGGCAGAGGGTGTGCAAAAGAATACCTGACCTATCTGCTGAAACAGTATGGAAGCAATGTTATGCTCGCCTATGGCGGTGGCTCCATAAAGAAAAACGGTGTTTACACGGAGCTTATGGAATATCTGAAAGCTGCTGGAAAAATGGTAACGGAGTTTTCCGGTATCATGTCCAATCCCACTTATGCAAAGGTGCAGGAGGGTGCAAGGTTTGCAAAAGACAATCATATTGACTTGATTATTGCAGTCGGCGGCGGTTCGGTTATAGACTGCTGTAAGATTATTTCCGCACAGGCAAAAACGGACGAGGATATTTGGAAAATGGAATTTGAGCACCATACTTATCCGTCCGGCTTTGTGCCTATGATCGCCATTGTCACGGCATCCGGCACAGGTGCGGAAATGAATAACGGCGCTGTGATTACCAACGAAGAGAAAAAGATAAAGGCCGGGCTGTTGGGCGCACAGGCAGATATTGCCATGCTTGATCCCGATTACACCATGTCCCTGCCTATGACGCAGGTAATCTCCGGAGCCTTTGATACGCTCAGTCATTGTATGGAAACTTATTTCGGCAAGCCGGAAGAAAACAATCTGTCCGACGATATGAACGAAGCAATCATGCGAAGCGTTATCCGCAATATGCGTGTTCTGCTGGATGACTCGCAGAATTACGAGGCTCGGAGCGAACTGATGTGGGCGTCTGCTATGGGAGAAAACAGCATTTTGAAGATCGGCAAAATCACCGATTTTCAGGCGCACCAGATTGAACATCAGTTAGGGGCATACACCGACTGTAATCATGGCAGGGGGCTTGCAGTCATCCATCCCGTTCTTTACCGGCATATTTACAAGGAAGGTCTGTCCCGCTTCGCCCGATTTGGGCGGAATGTATGGGGAGCAGATGGTACGGATGAAGAAACTGCCCTTGCAGGAATCAACAACCTGGCGGATTTCATTAAAGAAATGGGATTGCCGACAACCTTCCGTGAAATGGGAATTACAGATACGCAGTGCTTTCAGGCAGTTGCGGACAGTACGAACGTAACGGCAGGGTGCTGTAAAAAATTGTCGCACGAAGAAATCTATCAAATTCTGATGGAAGCATTTTGAAAGAAATAATAGGAGGAATCTACAATGAAAAAACTAACCGCATTGATTATGAGCCTGCTGATGGCGGTCAGTCTTGCCGCCTGCAGCAGTAATAAAACGAATACCCCTGCTCCGTCTGAGCCGGAAACTTCCGAATCACAAAGCACACAATCATCTGAGCCGAAAAACGAAACTGATGGGGGCTCTGGCAGCAATACGCTGGTCGTTTACTTTTCCATGCCGGAAACAACAAATCCGGATGAAAGCAGCATGACAGAAGAAGAACGTAACAGTACCGTTATTATTGACGGTGAGGTGTTAGGAAATACCCAGTATGTGGCCTATGTTATACAAAAGAATACCGGAGCCGATCTGTTCCGTATCAAGCCGGAGGTTCCTTATCCAACAGACCATGACACACTGGTAGATCAGGCAGCGGAAGAACAGGACAACGGAGCACGCCCTGCAATCAAAGATAAGATTGAAAACTTCGACCAGTACGATACGATTTTTGTGGGGTATCCGAACTGGTGGGGCGATATGCCGATGATTCTTTACACATTTTTTGATACTTATGATTTTTCGGGCAAAACCATCATCCCGTTCAATACCCACGGCGGCAGCGGTTTCTCGAATACAATCAACACGATTGCAGAGTTAGAACCTAACGCAACTATCTATAAGGATGGCTTTACTGTATCCAGAAATAATGTGCAGGAGGCAGAGCCGGACATTCTGGCATGGCTAAACGAGCTGGGATATAGCAATTAAAAAACTTTATGCAGGCCGCAGCCAGACAACGGCTGTGGCCTGCTCATTCAGGAGGTAACACATGAAAAGGTTAGAAAACAAAGTTGCTTTGATTACCGGTGGCAGTTCAGGAATTGGCTTTGAAACCGCCCGCAAAATGGCAGAGGAAGGTGCCGTTGTATATATCACAGGCCGCCGGGAACAGGCGTTACAAAAAGCCGTTTCGCAGCTTGGGAGCAACGCTCACTATGTATGTGCCGATGTAGCTGTGAAACAAGATATGCTGCGCGTTTGCGAGGTTATTCAAAGCAAAGAAAAGAAACTGGATATTCTTTTTGCAAATGCAGGAATTGGCAGATACATAAAACTGGAAGAACTCACAGAAGAAGAAATTGACCGTACTCTTGATACAAATGTAAAGGGAACGATTTTTACAGTACAGGCAATGCTTCCTATTTTATCAGAAGGAGCTTCGGTTATTCTGAATACATCTATTACCGCTGAACTTGGACTTCCGGATTTTTCTCTGTATGCTGCTTCTAAGGCAGCGGTACGTTCCTTTATCCACAGCTGGACAACCGATTTGAAAGACCGCCGTATTAGAGTTAATGCGATAAGTCCCGGTATTATTCCGACAGCCGCCGCAACCGGGGAACTGGGAAGAAGCCCGGAGGAAGAACAGGAACTTCAAAAATGGCGCAAATCACTTACTCCTGTTGGCAGAATGGGAAGTGTAGAGGATATAGCAAATGCTGTGATTTTTCTTGCTTCTGATGAGAGTAGTTTTGTGACGGGAGTAGAGTTGACCGTGGATGGTGGAATGAGCGCAGTATTTGCAAACCGCCTTTCTTTGGAAAAGAAGGTGTGAGCGTGAAAAAATGCTCGGAAAAAGAAATTTTTGAATCTATACCGGTTCCTAAAGCAGTTATGACGCTTGCCGTTCCTACTATAATCAGTCAGATTGTCACGATGATTTACAATCTTGCCGATACATTTTTTATCGGTCAGTTCGGCGATCCTTGTATGGTTGCCGCAGTATCACTTGTATCGCCGTGGTTTAATCTGCTTACTGCCCTTGGCAATTTGTTCGGTCTGGGCGGCGGCACTCTGATTTCAAGAATGCTCGGTAGTAGGGACCATAAAGATATTAAATATGTTACTGTTTTCAGCATTTGGGGCGGCGCATTGGCCACTCTGATTTTCTCTGCGGGAACGTATTTTATGCGGCAACCTCTGCTAAACTTTTTGGGCGCAAGCACTGACACCTACGGCTATGCGCAGGATTATCTGTTGTGGACGGTGGTTTTTGGAGGCATACCGACTATGACAGGGCTGGCTCTTGGTCATTTGCTTCGCAGTGAGGGGCAGGTAAAAATCGCAAGCACGGGTATGATGCTCGGTGGACTTTTGAATGTTGTGCTTGACCCGGTCTTTATTTTCGCCTTTCATCTTGAGGTAGCTGGTGCTGCAATCGCTACGGCTCTTTCCAATGCGGCTATCGTTCTTTTCTTTGCGGCGCAGTATGCACGGCTCAGAGGTCGCACTGCCGTTTCGTTTCGCCTTAAGTTTTTTTCATTGCACTTTGCAAAACCGATTTTTTCGGTTGGGTTGGCGTCCGCTCTTGCCACTATTCTTTCAAATGCCTCCAATATGGTTATGGTGCATTTAGCCTCAGGTTATGGCGATGTACCGGTGGCAGCCTACGGTATCGTTAAGAAAATAGACCAACTTCCTCTGAATATCGCTATGGGTTTCTGTCAGGGCTTTATGCCCTTGGTGGGCTATAACTACGCCGCCAAAAATTACAACAGAATGCGCAGGGTGTCGGTGTTCTCATGGAAAGCGGCCATGCTCGTGTCCATTTGCTTTATCACCGGTATTCTTGCCCTCGCTCCGCAGATCTTGCGACTGTTTATCCGCGAGGCTAAGACAAGAGCCATTGGAGCAGCCTTTTTGCGCATCGCCTGTCTGGCTGTTCCGCTGTCTACCGTCAATTTTTTGATAAGCTACACCCTTCAGGCAATGGGCAAGGGGCTCCAATCGGCGGCGCTGACATTCAGCCGTCAGGGCCTTTTGAATATCCCACTGTTGATTGTCATGAACTTGATTTTCGGCCTTTACGGTATGATTTGGACGCAGCTTGTCGTAGAAGTGATTATGCTGCCGCTGTCTTTGGGGATGTATCTACAAGTTTGGCGGGGCTTAAACAGATAAAATTTGTTAAAGAAAAACAATCAGTAATAACCTTTGGGTAAACACTGAATAACAAATGGAGACTTCTGGAAAATGTGGTTTAGATTTATAATTTAGACATAAAAAATAAAACATTATCTGCAAAACGAGAAAGGAAGCATTTAAAATGGAAAAAAGAAAACTTGGAAACAGCGATTTATTTGTAAATCCGGTGGGACTTGGCTGCATGGGATTTAGCCATGCCTCCGGTGATCCGGTGGACAGTGCAACCGCAATTAAGACACTTCGGCAAGCCTATGAGATGGGCTATGATTTCTTTGATACCGCTGAAGCGTATACGGGCATTTTCCCGGATGGAACGGTTTCCTACAATGAGGAGCTGGTCGGTGCGGCGCTGAAAGGCGTGCGTGACAAGGTTGTAATCGCCACAAAAATGGGCGTCCACCACAACGAAGACCTCTCCTTGCGTCTCGACAGCCGCCCGGAAACAATCCGCAGCAGTGTGGAAACGAGCCTGAAGCGCTTGGGCACAGACTACATCGACCTTTATTATCAGCACCGTATTGACCCGACAGTAGAGCCGGAAACGGTTGCCGAAACGATGGCACAGCTCATCAAAGAAGGTAAGATTCGTTATTGGGGAATCTCGGAGACTACGGAAGAATATCTCCGCCGTGCCAATGCTGTTTGCCCGGTTACAGCTATTGAGAATCGCTATTCCATGATGGCACGCTGGCATGAGAAAATTTTCCCGGTCTGCGAGGAACTGAATGTTGCCTATGTTGCGTTTTCCCCGATGGCGAACGGCTTTCTGACGGGCAAATATAACCCGAACACGAAATTTGAGGGGAAACAGGACTACCGTGCCGGTATGCCGCAGTACACACAGGAAGGATACGAAAAAGCAAAAGCCCTTTTGGAGTTGCTCACTGGTATGGCACAGGAAAAGAACGCTACAATGGGACAGCTTTCCCTTGCGTGGATGATATGCAAAAAGCCCTATATCGTGCCGATTCCCGGCTCCCGTAAGATTAGCAGACTGGAGGAAAACTTCAAAGCGGGCGATGTTGTTTTGACCCCGGAAGAAGTACAGAAAATCGACGATAAGCTGTCCACCATGCAGTTTGATGTATTCGGCGGTCACAGTTCGAAATAAGAATGGAGGAACGCATTATGAACTATGTAACTTTGAATAATGGAGTAAAAATGCCGCAGCTCGGCTTTGGAGTTTATCAGATCACCGACCCCGCACAGTGTGAACAGGCAGTCGTGGATGCAATCTCGGTCGGCTACCGCAGCATTGATACTGCGGCTTCCTATGGGAATGAAGAGGCTGTCGGCAGAGCAATCCAGCGCTGCGGTGTTCCCAGAAAAGAATTATTTATTACCACAAAGCTGTGGATCACTGATACCAGCTACGAGGGCGCAAAACACGGCTTTGAAAAATCCATGCAGAAGCTGGGGCTGGACTATCTTGACCTTTACCTGATTCACCAGCCGCTGAACGACTACTACGGCGCATGGAGGGCGATGACAGAGCTGTATAAAGCAGGCAAAATCCGTGCCATCGGCGTTTGCAGTTTTTATCCTGACCGTTTGGCGGATCTAATCGCTTTTAACGAGGTCACACCCGCCGTCAATCAAGTGGAAGCGAATATATTCTTTCAACAGACGAAAGCGCAGGAATTTATGAAATCAAAAAATGTACAGATGGAGGGCTGGGCACCCTTCGCCGAAGGACGAGGCGATTTGTTCGGAAACAAAACACTCAAAGCGATTGGCGAAAAATACCATAAGAGTGTGGCACAGGTGGTGCTTCGCTGGCTTTTGCAGCGCGGAGTCGTGTGCATTCCAAAGAGCACGAAAAAGGAGCGAATGGAACAGAATTTCGATGTGTTCGATTTTGAACTAAGTGGTGATGATATGGCTTTGATTGCTGCACTTGATACCAACACCAGCGCATTCTTCGACCACCGTGACCCGGCGGCGATTGAGCATCTGACAAATCTGGTACGGAACGTATAAAAGGAATCAAGACTATAAATCATATTTGTAAATGGTAACTCTGATTAAAAAATAAGCCGAAACAAATAATTTCGATATACCGAAACGGAAAAGTGCGTCCTGAAATATTTAAAATATTTAAAACTTTCAAAAAACATTGACAAACATATGTTCTGTACTGTATAATATAAGGTATTCTTGTTATGAGAGTTACAATTAAATAAATAAAACGGTTAAAAGATTTAGACGGCGCACAGCCGACAACGCAGCAATATGCTAACGAAAATATTGCTCCCGACCGCAATGCTTTACGGCAGTTCTGTGGCAGTGGATAGGGATAAATAACAGAACCGGATTATCACATAATCTGTAGCCGGTACATTTGATAACCACCAAAATCAAGGGGATAATTCTATCCTTTTTAAGATTGGTCGGTACATCAAATGTGCCGGCTTTTTTGTTGCCCGAAATCAGTCGGCTACAACTGAATGACCGTCTGAATGGGATATGATTTTGCGAAAACAGTCGGGGTCCCCGAAAAGTCGAATGACTTTTTGGGGAGAGGAGGAGCAACGGAATGAGCGAACTTTTCGTGCTGGCACGGAAATGAACGATATGAAGTTTGTGACGACGAGAGCGAAAAAACGCCGCTAAGAAACAGGGGCAGGAACGACATTCGGGTAAAACGGCGATAAAAGTTTCTGCGGAGTGCAGAGGTACTCTTTTCAAAGAGTGCCTTTGCCCCACGACATCTTTGCAGCCGTAAGGCTGAAAGTGTCATAGTGGGTTACGCACTTTGAAAAGGTGCGTAACAGAGATGTACGCTGCTCCTACAAATATTCGTATTTTGAAAAGAACATACAATCCGAAAAAGAAAGAAGGTGATACGATGCCCGATTATTCAGTTGCAAGAGTACTACAACGAACGCAGAAAAGCGTCGGTAAATTTGAACGCCATATTGAGCGTAAGAACGACACCTACGAAAATATGAATGTAGATTTAAGCCGTACAGATATGAATATCCACTTTAAGGACTGCGGAGATTTAACCTATAATCAGCAGCTTGAAAAAATGGTTGCCGAGGGTACAGTTTCTCTGCGAGGTCTGAAAGCCGACGCAAAGGTTTTCGATGAGATGATATTTGATGTCAACACCGACTATTTTGAAAAGAACGGCGGCTATGAATTTGCAAAGCGGTTTTATGAAGAAGCCTATCACTTTGCCGAAAAGCTGTATGGCAAAGAAAATATTATCTCAGCCGTAATGCACGCCGACGAATTAAATCTCTTTATGTCCGATGTTTACGGCTATCCTGTTTACCATTATCATCTGCACATTATGGCTCTGCCTGTGGTAGAGAAAGAAATTAAGTGGTCAAAGCGTTGCAAAAATCCCGAACTTGTCGGAACGGTCAAAGAGGTGATTCATCAAGTCAGCCACTCAAAGAAATGGAAATCCGCAAAGGCGTTAGATGAAAACGGCAATCCTTTAACTGATAAGAATGGCAAGCCTATATATCTAAAATCATACAGCGTATTGCAGGACAAATTCTTTGAATATATGCAGGAGGCAGGTTTTAAAGGCTTTGAACGAGGTGAGCGTGGCAGTGATTCGGAAAATTTATCCTGTACACAGTACAAGCTCAAACAGAACAAGGAACATCTTGCCGAGATTGAAGAAAAGATTGCGGCTGCCGACGAGAAGCTGTCCACCATATTACCTGTAAGAGCAAGTGCGGAAATCATAGAAAATATGGGAAAGAAAACGCTGACAGGCAAAATTCAGATGTCCGCCGAGGATTACAGTTATCTTTCCAACTTAGCAAAGGAATGTCTTGTAAACAGACGGACGGTGCAAATCTATGAGAGCAGTAACCGTGCCTTGTCCGAAAAGATAAAGGAACTGCAAGCCGAGCTTACCGAGTTAAAGGAAAAATGCAAGCCGTATTTGGAAGCGTTAAAGTTTGCTCCGCAAAAGGTCAAAGAATTTATCGGAGGTATTCTCGATAAATTCAAACAGCGGAAAGCCGAGCAGGAAAAGGATATTTTCTATAATCCCGCTGAAAAAGAATCTTACGAACCTATACGAAAACCAAAACACAGGAAAAAGGAGGATTTTGAGCGATGACAGAAGTTATTTATCTTGACGAACACAGCCAGCCTATTGAAAGCGACAGGAAAATCCGTGCGGCTCTTGATGAGATTACGGATATACTTGCCGCTATGTCAAAGGAGCAGCGAATCGCTTGGTTTCGCAGAACGCAGTATCCGCACCCAATCAATTTTGAAAAAGAAATTGACGGTACTGTATATACTGTAAGCACTTGTTTTGACAAAAACGCAAGCGAGAGCTTAGAAGAAAAAACGCAGAGAATTATATTGAAAAGAACAGATTAACGCTTTAAAGCGTTGAATTTTAACAGCGGATATGGTATGATATTTATACCTACAATTCGTATCATATCTGGCTGTGGAAAGGAGCAATATGAACATTAAACAGTCAGACAGAATTACCGCCCTATACGCAAGATTAAGTCGTGACGATGACAAAGACGGCGTTTCGGGCAGTATTCAAAATCAAAAAGCCATTCTTGAAAAGTACGCAAAGGACAATAAATTGCCAAACCCTCGCTTTTTCTTTGACGACGGATTTTCGGGAGTAACTTTTGCAAGACCAGCGTTTATGGAAATAATGGAGCTTGCAGAGCAAGGTTTGGTGGCAAACCTCGTTGTAAAAGACCATTCAAGACTTGGGCGAAACCGTCTTGTTGTCGGTCAGCTTTTGGAAGAAGATTTTATCCGATTAGATGTGAGATATATCGCCATTATGGATAATATCGACACGGCAAAGGGTATCAGCGATATTGTACCAATGCAGGACTTATTCAATGAATGGCACGCAAAAAACACAAGTGATAAAGTCCGCAAGGTAATGCAAAGTAAGGGAATGTCGGGCAAACCTTTAACCACTAATCCGCCGTTCGGGTATATGAAATCTCCCGAAAACAAAGATGTATGGATAATTGACGAGTCCGCCGCAAAGGTTGTCAGAAAAATATTTGACCTTTGTGTATCGGGACTCGGACCGACACAGATAGCAAAACGCCTGAAAGCTGACGAGATTATGACGCCTACTGAATATTGGAACAGTATCGGGAGAAAGTGCAGTAAACCGCCTGAAAAGCCGTTTAATTGGTGTGCAGACACCGTTTCTAATATTCTTGATAAACAGGAATATTGCGGAGATACGGTAAATTTCCGCACTACAAGTAAGTCTTTCAAGCTGAAAAAGCGTTTTGAAAGACCACAGGAAGAATGGCAAGTATTTGAAAATACACACCCCGCTATTATTGACCGAGAAACCTTTGCACTTGTGCAGGAATTAAGACAGCACCGTCGCAGACCGACCAAAAGCGGAATAGTGAGTATGTTTTCGGGACTGCTCTACTGTGCCGATTGCGGAGAAAAGCTGTATTACAGCGTAACGAATAATTATAGCCGAGAGCAAGCGTATTTCTTCTGTTCCGCTTACCGCAAAAATTCCGATGTTTGCTCCGCCCACTATATTCGTGAAAAGGTTATAGAAAATCTTGTGCTTGACAGCTTACAGAGAGTTCTTTGGTATGTGCAGTCATACGAAAAGCTGTTTGCACAAAGACAGATGGAGGATTTCGGAGAAAAGCGTAAAAAAGAGCTTTCTCAAAAACGCAGGGAACTTGAAAAATCGAAACGGCGTATCTCCGAGATTGACGGAATAATTCAAAAACTATACGAAGATAACGCTACGGGCAAGATAAGTGACGAACGCTTTGCAACTATGGCTATGTCTTTGGAAGATGAACAGAGTAAATTAAGGGCAAGCATTCCTCAAATGGAAAGCGAACTGGAAACAGCGGTATCCCAGACGGAAGGATTACAAAAATTCATTGACAAAGCCAAGAAAGTAACGCAGCTTACGGAATTAACTCCCGAAATCGTACACGAATTTATACAGAAGATTGTAGTCGGCAAACCCGAATACAAAAACGGCAAACGTTACCAAAGCGTAGAAATCCATTATAACGGTGTCGGCATTATCCGAGAGCCTTCACCCGAAGAAATGGAAGAATATTTTCAGGAGCATATACAGAAAAAAGCTGCAAGAACAGCAAAAACGGCATAGCAAACCGCTACACCGTCTAAATACAACAATATTTGATTTGAGATACAAACCCTTTGGGGCACCTTCCTTACGGAGGGTGCCCCAAGGGGAGCTTTTTTTAATGGGTTTTATTTACAAGGCGCGGCACCCTAATAGTAATAGGCTCCCTTGAAAAGGGTGATTCCCCACGGTGTGGGGAAATGTCGCGAAGCGACAAAGGGGACGGGCTCCCGTCAGGAGCTGTCTGTGAGCAACGCGAATAGACTGAGGGATTGTTTAGGCTCCCTTGTAAAGGGTGATTCCCCACGGTGTGGGGA